>MDTG01173703.1_pt1 | contig 17383 bp, 17 predicted proteins | sample 811421 | NCBI WGS metagenome assembly MDTG01 (sample SAMN05326645, study PRJNA326480) | marine metagenome | isolation source: seawater | place: Pacific Ocean: South East | collected 2011
ACAGCGGACTTTACTGGGTGGCGCTCGGACTTTACCGTTGCAGGAACAGCCAATGAATTTCACACTGATTTCCCACCATGCATTTCAGTATGTGAGAAATATACTTTTTTTTTGAGAAAATTAAACTTTAAAATTCTAATTTAGTCGTTTAATTTTTAGATAAAAAATGTATAAAAAACCGCTTAATTTATGCTTAAAAAAAATTCTAAACTTATAAAAAAACTTCAAGGTGATGGATATATTTATTTAAAGAATAGTTACGTAAATAAATATTTATTACAGATCCGTAAAATCGTTAAAAAAAATTTTAATCTTAATACATCAAAGTATTTAGATATGAGCACAAATCAATTCCATAACTTAATTCTCAAAACTTTGAGAAACATTAATAAAAATATTAAACTTAAACAAATGCAAAAAATAATAGCTCATCAATTTTCTAAAACATTATCAATGGATGAAAATTATATGGTAAGTTCATTTACTACTTTTTTTGTAACTAGACCACATAAATCTCCAAATGTAAAAAATGAAACTGAATTTGTTTCTTTTCATAGAGAAAACTTTTATGGAAAACAAGATTATTTAAATTATCAGTATAATTTTTGGTTTCCTGTATTTGATATCGACTTAAAACAAAATGTAAAATATATTCCAAAATCACACCTTATCCCAGATGCAAAAATAAAAACAAAAAAATTAATGAATTTTACAATAAAAAAACACTCTCCCGCACATCGTTGTGGAATGAATTATGCTCCAAAAAAAATAATTCAAGGTGTAGATCTAAAGAAAGCAAGAAGATTTAAAGTGCCAAAAAATCATTATTTAGTTTTGGATGCTAACTTAATTCATGGAAATGGTCTTAATTTATCAAAAAAGATAAGATATTCACTCGCTTTTGGTCTCATACCCTCAAAATATATTAATAAAAATAAAATGCCTATAAATTTTAGGACAAACAAGCCACATTACGTAGACCTGTAAAACTTAATATATATTAACAATTAGACAAATGAAAAAAAAAATTTTTTTATTTTTAGTATTTCTTTCATTAATATTCTCTTATTTTCTTTATGATAGTATCGGAAATAATAAATTTCCTCCAATTCAATTTGTTAAATCCTTTGTTCCAAAAGAAATAAAGACAAAATTGAGAGATTTAATAAAAAAAGAAAAAGTCGATCACCATGGAAATAGATTAAAAAAAGTTTCAACAGAGGATAGATATGAGGCAATTTTAAAGCAAGGTTCCATAAGTTTCGAAAAAACAGAGGAAGACAACTTTTTATTTAAAAAAAAATTTTTTGAACTAACAAAATATAAAAGTGAAGATTTAAAATACTCAAAGCACCCAGAATTTAATGCAATCGGAACCTCTTATCTTGATTTTTTTGATGATAAATTAATTTTAGCAACTGGACATGGTTTATTTTTTTATGTGGAAAAAGATGAGTTTAATATTTCAAATAAGATTAAATTAGAAAATATTAAAACAAACATAAGAGACATTGTTAAATATAAACAATTTTACTCAAGTTCATTGTGGGGAATTAAAGATATTTTAATTATAGATGATATGATTTATATGAGCTATGTAAATGAATTAGAAAAAAGCTGCTGGAACACTTCAATCCTTAGATCAAAAATAAATCTAAAATATTTAAATTTTCAACCTTTTTTTACACCAAACACTTGTGTGAAAGAAAAAAATGAATTTGGTAAAATGATTGGATCTGAGTCTGGTTCATTCTGGGAAGGTCAGAGTGGAGGTAGATTAGAAACTTTCGGAAAGAATAAAATCCTTTTTTCAACTGGTGAGTATAGATATCAAATTCATGCTCAGGATGAAAAAAGTGTTTTTGGTAAGATTTTATCTATAAATCTAGACACTGGTGAAAGTAATGTAGTCTCTCTTGGACATAGAAATCCTCAAGGGCTTTTGTTTGAGGAAGATAGAAATTATATTATATCTACAGAACATGGCCCGACAGGTGGAGATGAAATTAACATAAACAATTTAAAAGATACAAAAACAAAAAATTTTGGATGGCCAATATCTTCCTACGGCAAACATTATTATGAAAGTGAAAAGGCTTATGAATATGCACCTCTTTATAAATCTCATAATGAATATGGTTTTGTAGAACCATTAAAGCACTATACCCCTGGGCTTGGAATTTCACAGGTGGAACATATAAAAATAAATAACGAATTAATTTATTTTGTAGGTGCTTTAGGAAAAAAAATTGAAGAGGGAGATATGTCTCTTCATATTTTTGATCTTGATAAAAAATTAGAAATTGAAAATTATAAAATATGGCCCTTAGGTGAAAGAATTAGGGATATAGTTTTTGATAAACAGACTGAAACAATGTATTTATTTTTAGAAACAACGAGTTCAATAGCAATAATTAAAACTAAATAAACGCTATTTTTTTAAAAATTATCAATCATACAAAAAAAAGATCTTTATTATTTTTTAAAAAATATTGTGAAACATTTAAATTAATATTGTCTAATTTAAAATGTTCTTTGTAAAAAATTTTAAACTTTTCTAAAACTTCAAATTCTTCATCATTATTAATTTTATCTTTTGTTTCATTAAAGAGTATTTCAGTAACTGCGTTATAGATTTCATCCTGATTATTTTCAATAACCTCAATTCCGTCTTTTTTTAGATCTTCATTATAATTTTTTTTATAAAGTTTTTTTTCAATGACAGATCTGTAATTAATCAATTTACCTGTAGAAAGATCTTTGTATTTTTTAAATATAATGCCTCTCGTAAAATTTGGATTACAGTACATTAAATGATCCCAAACGGTAAAATTAATAAGAAGTATTGGTTTTTGTAAAACAATAGCCAATCCAACAGGTCCGCTTGGTGATGAAATAAATAAATTTGACTTGTCTATTATGTAGCTATGTATGACATTGTCTTTATCAATATCAGGATCTAAAAAATATTTATTAATTTCTTTTTTCTCTCCATTCTTTTTTTCAGAATTAATTTGAAAAATTTTATATTTCTTTTCATTTAAAAATTTGAAAATATTTAGATAGTTTTCAATTGAATAATTTCGGGTTGAATTTTTATTCTCTTCATTCAAGTGATATTGATTTGATCTAACACTAAATGAAATAATTTTATTTTGAGAAATTTGATATTTTTCCTCAATTTTTTCTATTTCTTTCTCAACACCGTTAAAAGATATAAGGCTATCGTATTTATTAGTAAGTGGAAAATTTTTTGGAATTACGGAGTTCATATAAGTTTTATCTATAAGAAATCTGTTAAAACCAATATTTCTCAAGAATTCAAAAGAATAATGAAGAATAAAAGAGTTGAGTATTACGCAGTATCTATTGACAGTTTTATAAAGAAACCAATTACAGACAGATTGACTTGAAAACCACAGGACACCAAATTTATTCATTTTTTTTTCTTTAATGGACAAATAAAAATTATTTGAAATATCACAAAAATCGCCAATTTTTTCTGTTGCGAGGTAACCTATCTTCATTCTGAAAATAAAAATAAATAAAAAGAAAAATGGAAAAATAATTATAAACAAAATTTTTTTTGTAATACTTTTAATTTTTTTCATAAAAAGTATTTTTTTTGGAAAAAGGTCCAGTTGTTAGTTCTAAAAAAATACAATAATTCGTTTTTGAATGAATTGAATGTAAAATATTTTTTGGCATATATAGGATTTGATTTTTTTTATTATTCATAATTACTTTTTTTATTTTTTTTTTTGATTTGTAAGAGATTTGTATTTCTCCTTTAAGAATACAATAAACTTCCTCCTGATTATGTTTGTGCATTTTAACACCACTTTTTTTTCTTATGAGATTTACCATGCACTGTAATTTACTTTTTCTGGAGTTATGTAAACAATATCTTATATTTTTTTTGAAATTAATCAGTCTTTTAAAATCCTTTTTATCTACGATTGGAACTAAGTCTTTAATAAAAATTGCAGCACTTTTTCCGGAGTTGTCAATTTTATTTTTCATTCTTAAAAAGTAGCTTTTGATTTTAAATTTTTATAATATTTTTTTGTCCATTTGCCACTCAATAATTTAAATTCTTTTGTGAATTTCTCTATGAATAAATCAAGTTCAGTTTTTTTAATTTTGAGAGAGGGGGAAAGACAAATTCTATGCCATTTTCCACTCACTAAAATTTTATGTTTAGTTTTCATTTTTTCCGCTAGGGTAACCCCAAAAATATTTTTATTTTCACAAGTATATTCTAAAGAATTTCTTAAACCCCTTCCTCTAACATTTGAAAAAAAATTATGATCTTTAAGTTCATCAAATAGTGTTTTTCTTAAATAATTACCTTTTTTGGTAACCTCATTTAAGAATTTTTTATCTTTAATAATTTTTTGCACTTCATATGCAGCTGCTACAGATAAAAGATGTCCTTGATGTGTATTAGAATATTGAATTTGATTAGAATGTCTATTTAACCCATTAAAAATTTTTTTTGATACTAATACAGCACTTAATGCTCCGTAGCCTGCAGCTAATGTTTTAGATAAAAATACAAAATCAGGTTTAAAATTATCCCATTCAAAGTTGTGATATTTACCTGATGTGCCCGTACCACACCAAACTTCATCTAAAATCAAATGAACATTATATTTATCACAAATCTTTCTTATATTTTTCCAATAACTTTTCGCTGGTGGCACATCCCCGATTAAACCACCTAACATTGTTTCACCAATAAATCCGCAAACATTATCAGGTCCTAGTTTTAATATAATCTTTTCGAGCTCCTTAGCTGATCTTTGAGCATACTGAGTCTCGCTTTCATTTTTTTTCTTATGTCGAAAAATATTATGTTCATTTATTTTTCTTCTATAACTTGAAAAAAAAGGTTTATAAAAATCTAAATTTGGTCTATCACCAACTGAAATCGCATCGGTACTACAACCGTGGTAAGATTGTTTTCGAGAGATAAAGTATTTTTTATTTTTTTTGCCTTGATCATAAAAAAATTGATAACTCAATTTCATTGAAGCTTCACAAGCCTCAGCCCCTGAACTGCCAACAAAAAAAACTTTATCAATTCCTAAGTTTTTATTTGATAATTTAAAAGCTAAGTTTTCTCTGAGTTTTGAGTGATAATTTTTATAATCTGCATGAGAGATTTTTTTTATTTGTTTAATAATTCCTTTTTCAACTGATGGATTTGACCACCCAAGTATTGCATGTCCAGTAAGTCCTCCAGTTAAATCTAAATACTTAAAATTACCTATATTGAGATAATTTCCTGACCCACTAATTATTTCAGGAAGTTTTTTTTTCTTTAAAAATGTTGGAAGAACATACATTTATAGATATATATATATATATTAAATTTAAATTTTAATAGACAAATAATCACTTCAATGAAACCAAAAAATTATTTAAACACAGACTATTTTTCGGATGAAGAATTAAAAAAGTTTAATTTTAAGAAATTAGGTAAAAATATAAAAATTTCTAAGAATTGTGTCATTAATGATTTTTCAAAAATTTCCATTGGTAATAATGTGAGAATAGATAGTTTTACAGTTATTTTGACAAAAAATAATGAATTGAATATAGGAAATTTTGTACATATTGCATCTCATGTTTTTATTGGTGCACATTCTGGTATAAAACTTAAGTCCTTCTCTGGATTGGGACATGGTGTAAAAATTTTCACGGTTAATGATGATTATAGCGGTGAAAGTTTAACAAATCCAACAACAGATAAAAATTTTAAAAAAGAAAGCAAAGGAAAAGTCATTATAGGCAAACACGTAAACATTGGTTCAAATTCTATAATTTTACCAAACGTCAAAATTGGCGATGGAGCGTCTGTAGGTAGTTCTTCTTTAGTAAATCAAAATTTAAAAAGTTGGTATATTTATTTTGGAGCACCGTGCAGACCTCTTTTAAAAAGATCTAAAACTTTGTTAAAACTGGAAAAAAAGTTTTTGAAGTCTAAAAAGTAGTTTAAGATGAATATTGATCAGAAACTTTTAAATATTTTGAATAAACATCTGAAGAAATATAATAAGAAAGGTGATAAAAAAATGTTGAAAAAAAAAATTTATAAGGAGGGTATTATAGACTCATTTGATTTTGTTAATATAATAAGTGACATTGAAAAGGAATTTAAGAAAAAAATTCCAACAAGCAAATTAGATGCAGATTTTAGTTTAAATAAGATAAAAAATGAAATCAAAAAATAAATTTCAAATTGGTTTGTTTGGTATAAATTCTAGTAGTGGATTGAGTTTAACAAAACATAAGGATAGATGGAAAGCAGATTGGAAAGATATTAAAAAGTTGGTTACCTTTTGTGATAAAAGCAATTTTGATTTCATTCTACCGCTCTCAAAATGGCAAGGATGGGGAGGTGACACAAACCCAAATAGCTTATCTTATGAAACATTAAATTTTGCATCAATTTTACTTGGCATAACAAAAAAAATTTATTTTTATTCAACAACACATATACCTTTTATACATCCTGTTTATGCAGCAAGATCTTTGAGTACGATTTCGTCATACTATAAAGGCCGTTTGGGACTTAATATAGTATGTGGCTGGAATAATAATGAGTACAAAATGTTTTTCAATGAATCCAAACCATTAAATCAAAATAGATATGAGTATGGAGAGGAATGGATAAAAATTTTTAAACTCTTAATCAATAAAAAAAAAAATAATATCAATTTTAATGGTAAATTTTTTAAAATAAAATCAGCAAATTGTGAGCCAAAATCTTTTGAACAACCTCATCCAAATATTGTTTCAGCAGCATATTCTGAGCAAGGAAGAAATTTTGCAATAAAAAATTGTGATACAATTTTTACTATGTTTGAAAGTGTTGAGAGAACCAAAAAAATTAATATTGAATTAATTAATAAAGCCAAAAGAAAAGGAAATGATATAAAAATTTTCACACCCATTCACATTATTGCAAGAAAAACAGCATCTGAAGCTGATGATTTTCATTATGATTATTCTCAGAAAAGAATTGACAATCAAGCAACGAAAAATTTTATTAACAATGTTGCTTCGGCAGGAAAAAAATCATTATTTAAAATCATGATGAGTAAAAAGAATATTATTGCATCTTCATGTGGATCTAAAATTGTAAAGGGTAGTTTTAAAGATGTTTCAGAGCAATTAAGAGAAATTAAAAAATCAAATTTCAGTGGAGCAGCTTTTAGTTTTGTTAATTACTTAGCAGAAATAAAGGATTTCAAAAAAATGATCATTGATAAAAAAGTATTAGATTAAAAATCAAAAGTTGTTTTAATTTTGTATTTATCGACTTTATTGCTTTTATTTGTGGGAAATCTTTTAAATATTTTGATGTTTTTTGGTAACATATAATTTGGAATATATTTTTTCAGATGTGATTCTATTTTATTTGTTTTGAGTTTTGACGTTTCAACTGATGCACAAATGATTTTATCATAATCTGAAATTTCTTTTACAAATACAAAACAATTTGTTATACCTTTCAAAGATCTTAAAATATTTTCAATTTCTAGTAATTCTACTCTATGGCCTTGAATTTTGATAATATTGTCATTTCTTCCTTTGATAAAAAAAAGAGAATTTTTTTTTTCAACAATATCATTCGTTTTATAATATCTTTTTCCAGATAAAATTTTAAAACTATCTTTATCTTGCTCGGTATCTAAATATCCTGGGCTTAACGTAGGCCCTCCAATAAACAATATATCATTCATTATTTTTATTTTTATATCTTTGAATGGATGGCCAACTGGTACTAAGTAAAGATTATCGTAAAAATTTTTTCTTTTTTGATTTATTTTATGAGAAAAAACCCATGGAGATAGTTCAGTACTTCCATAACAATTATACAAATTTGAAGCTATTTTTCTTTTTATTAAGTACTTCAAAGTTTCAACAAAAAAAGGTTCCCCACAAAGTATTAAATTTTTAAGATTAAAGTTTTTAGGAATTTTTTTATAATAATTTCTTATCTTGTTGATTAAAGTGGGAACAGTTATTAGAGTATTTATTTTATTATCTATTGCATGATTTACTGGAAATAATACATCTTTAATTTCAATAGCTGGTGAAATTGTACCTCCCATGTAAAAACATGGAAATAAAATATTTAATGATATTACAAAGGAAATATCATGGTAATCTCCAAAAACCAGTTTTTTCTGATTTTTAAATAAATTTCTCGCTTGCTCCAATAATGAATGTATATATGCTTTGTGTGTAATCTTTACCCCTTTGGGTTTTCCTGTTGATCCAGAGGTAAAAAATATCATTGAAATATTATTATCTTCAAACTTTTCAGGTTTAAAATTTGTAATTTTTTTTGAGTTATTAATTTCCTCAAAAGTAACTGTGTTGATGCCATTTTTTTTTAAAAAATTTTTAATTTTGAGTGATTTAAGGGTATTAAAACTTTGAATAATGAATAAATCTGGTTTTACTAAATTGATTATTTCAAATATTCTATTTTCTGGAGAGCTAGTAGGGATTGGTATCCAGGTGTTATTTGATAGAATTATACTTAGACTGGTAGCATATAGCTCAAAGGATTTTTCAGATAAAACACAAATTTTATTATTCTTCTTTTTTAAGAAACTTGTTAAATTACAAAATCTATAAAAAAAGTCCTTTAAATCAGTATAAAGAAAATTTTTACCATAATATGTATAAAAAACATTTTTTGAGTTTAAATTTTCATACAATTTTTTATAAAATTTTGTGATCATTCGGTGAGTTATATATGCCTCATAATGATCATCAAGAAAATTTAAATCTAGTTGCGAACAATTATCAACTTGATTTATATCTCTAAATTATTGTAAAAACTCCTATGAATTTAGGCTATTTTACATTTCCCGTTCATCCAAAAACAAAGTCTTTAGACGCAGCTTTTAAAGAAGATACAGAGGCAGTTCTTTTAATTGATAAACTTGGATATGACGAAGCATTTTTTGGTGAACATATGACCGACGAATATGAGCGAATAACCTCAAGTTTATTATTTATCTCTTCATTAATTCACAAAACAAAAAAAATTAAGCTTGGAACAGGCACACTAAATCTTCCACATCATAACCCAGCTCAAATAGCGTCTGATGTTTCAATGATAGACCATATTTCAAAAGGAAGATTAATTATGGGTATTGGGCCTGGAAGTTTAACTTCAGATATGGAAGCATTTGGTACTCTTGAAAAAAATAGAAATGAAATGTTTTTAGAAAGTATTGATCAAATTTTAAAAATTTGGTCCTCAAAAGCTCCATATGAAATTAAAGGAAAATATTGGGATATAATTACAAAAAAAACTTACGACAATAATCTTTCAATAGGGAAATTTATGAATACTTTTCAAAAACCTCATCCCGAAATAGTCTGTACTTCATTGAGCAGAAATATGAATTCAATACAAGGATTGAGTTCAAGAGGATGGAATTTGTTAAGTTCGAATTTTTTACAAGAAGAGAGCCTTAAGTACCATTATGATGGTATTAAAGAAGGTTTCAAAAATAAAAAAAATAAAAACTGGAGAGTAGCAAGAAAAATTTTTGTAAATCAAAATAAAAAAGTAGTTGAAAATTATGTCTTTTCTAAAAAAGGTCCATATTATATGACCTTAATTCAAATTATGAAGAAATTAGAAAAATATGGAAGACTTGATGTCTTAAAGAAAAATCCAGATGATAAAAAAGAGATAATAGATCCTGATAAGATTTTGAGGGATTTAGTAATTTGTGGAGATGTAAATTCAGTAGCTGAGAAAATATTAGAATTAAGAAAAAAAATTGGAAATTTTGATACAATTACTTATGTGGGTATAGATTGGAAAAATCCAAATTATGCTAAAAATTCTCTTTCGCTAATGTCTAATAAAGTTATGAAAATAATAAATAAAAATTTATAGATTAAATTATGGACTATTTGTATTCAAAAAACATTATCAACCAAAATAGTTTAATTCCAAGAAAAATTAGTAAGAAAATTATTAATTTTATAAACTTTAATGACAACAAGTTTGAAAATCAAAAAGACTTGAGAATGAGTAAGTATGTATCTTACGATTATTTGTGTGAAATAAGAAAAAATTTTCAAAAATTTAAAAAGGGAAAAAATAGCTCATCCTTAAGAAATTACTATATTTATAAATTTATTAAAAAGAAAATACCAGATACACTTCTTAATTTTGATGAAAAAAATAAAAAGCTTATCATACCAGAGATTAATGGCCTTAGAATTTCTTTATCATCATTATTATTGTATAGTCAAAATTTTAATAAAAAAGAAAATCTTTTTTTTAAATCAAATTTTTTTACCTCTATAAAAAGACTTTTTAAAGAAACAGGTTTTAAAAAACCTAATCAAAATGAAATAGATAAATTTTTTGAATTAGTAAAAAGAAAAATATCAAAAAAAGAGAAGTTGATAATTGTAACACCATGTTGTCCAGACTACTCAAAAATAAAGAAAGGAAAAAGATATGAGTTTACATTTAATAGTATAGAGGATGGTCCTGGACTGGTAGCGGAAAGATTGAATGAAAGTATTAGAGAAATATACTCATTTTTTAAATCGATAAACTTAAAATTTGAGCATTATATAGCTATTGGAGATTTTGAGGCATTTAGTCAAAAAAATCAGAAAAGATTAGGTCTTAATGAAATTGATTATCTTAAAAAAGTAGAGCAAAACCAGCTTGAAATAAAAAAAATGTTCAATGACAAAGATAGCTTTACCAGTAAAACCTTTCTTCAAATTTTTGGAGGAAAAAAAAATTGGGAAAAATCTTTAAGAAACTTTGATAAAATCCTAAATTCTAATAACAAAAAAAAAATTATAGGAAAAGTTTCAAATTTTGAAAAAATATTGGATTCTAGATTAGCTTTATATAAAAAATGGTACGGCTCACTTGAAAGGAAACAATATGAAAAGATTCTCTTCAACCAGGCTGCAGAATATGCTTCTATGAGCTACTTAATTAATAAAAGATTTAAAGATGCATTAATTTTAGGAGCAGATCATTATAAAATGTCAAAATTTTATAAATTAGGTTCTGATAAAATTGTTTTTTATTTAAAAAAAAATTATATAACATAAATCATGAATACAGAAAAACTGAAAAAAGATCTTAAAAAATTTGGAACAGTTATGATAAAAGGTAATAAAAACTTTATCTCAACACAAGATTTCTCAATAATTGAAAAAAATTTAAAAAAAATTCCAAAAGAGTTTATAACTATTGGAGATGCTGGTGAAAAAAATAGTGTGAATGTAAGTAGACTAATGACCGACATTAAAATGCCTAAAATGGTAAACAAAAAATATTCTAAAAAAGTAATTAGTATCCTGAATAAAAATTATCTCAACATCTTCAAAAAAATTGTCTCCAGAAAAAATTTATTCATAAGAAGAGCCCAAGTAAATTTTATGAAAAAAAATTCATTTGTTGGTTATCATCTAGATATAGATAGTAATCCTGATTATTTGTATGCAGTAATACTACAATTAGGAAATAAATTTAGTGGAGGAAATTATGTTGTTTATAAGAAAAAATCGAAAAAAATTTTTAAGGCAGATTATAGAAGTGTTATAATCAGTGATTGTAAAATTCCCCATGAGGTAACAAAAGTTAAAGGTGGCCAAAGGACCTCATTTGTATTTTTTTTAAGTAATCATTTTAAGAAAAACCAAAGAAAAAACTAATGGTCAAGAATTATGAAACATTAAATGGTGCCATTTGGTTTAATAATAAATTCGTTAAAGCTAAGAATGCAAAATTACATGTACTCAGTCATGGATTGCATTTTGCATCAGTAAGTTTTGAGGGCATAAGAGTATATAATAAAAAAGCTTTTAAATTAGAGGATCATATTCAGAGATTATTTGTATCTTCAAATCTTTTGCAAATCAAAATACCTTATACCCAAAGAAATTTGATTAGTGCATGTAAAAAATTGATACACTCTCTTAAATTAAAAGATGGATATTTAAGGCCAGTTGTTTGGAGAGGAGGCCAATCAATGGCGCCAGGAATTAAAAATGCAAAAATAAATGTTGCTATAGCTGGCTGGAAGTGGCCCATCTATTACTCTAATTCTGCTAAAGAAGCAGGTATCAAATTAACTATTTCTAAATGGAAAAGGCCACCTATTGAGTGTGCTCCAGTGAAGAGTAAATGCTCAGGATTATATCAGATTTGTACAATTGCAAAAAATGAAGCTACAAAAAAAAAATTTGATGATGCTGTTATGCTAGATTTAAATGGCAATATTTGTGAGACAACAAGTTCAAATATTTTTTTTATAAAAGGAAATTTAGTTGAAACTCCCGATGCTGATTGTTTTTTGAATGGCATTACAAGGAAAGAAGTGATTAAATTATGTAAAAAAAACAGATTAAAAATAAAAGAAAAAAAAATAACTATTAAAAATTTAAAATCATATGACTCATGTTTTATTACTGGCACGGCAGCAGAAATAACACCTGTTAAAAGCATTAATAACTTAAAATTTGATACAAAAAACCAAGTTCTTAGAAAAATAAAAGAGCATTTTAACCATTTAATCAAGGATTAAACCATGGATTTTGGTCTAAAAAATTTTGATGAAAATGGGTTTGCATACCCATTAAAATTGAAGAAAAACTTTCAACCGGGTGTACTTGAAAATGAGTACAACAAATTTCAAGATGAATGTAAAAATAAGCTAAATTATAAAGCCAGTTTAAAACCAAATTTATTATCTAAATTTTTTAATGATCTGGCCTTTGATGAAAATGTTATTTCCTCTGTTAAACAAATAATTGGTGAAGATATTTATATTTGGTCCTCTGCCTTTTTCCCAAAAGATCCTGGTGAAGGTAAAATTGTAAGTTTTCATCAAGATAATCCATATTGGCAATTGACAAGTAACAATGTTGTTTCCGCATGGATTGCTTTAACAAAAAGTACCGAAGCCTCAGGTGCATTATCTGTTGTGCCAAAATCACATAAAAAAGGGATTATAAAAAAACTTGATGTCAAGAATGCAAGAGAATCTTATCTTAAAGGTGAGAAAACTACCTCGGAAAAAGATTTATTATCTTATAATCAAAATTTAGATGAATTTATAAAAATTAATCCACCAAAATGTCTTGAGTTAAATGCAGGAGAATTTTCAATTCATCATGTCAATACAGTTCATGGAAGTGGAGTGAATACAACTAACCAACCTAGAATTGGATATGCTGTTAGATATGTTACTTCAGATACAAAGCATTTAATTGAAAAAAAAGGTGATAGTGCAATCCACGTTTGTGGAAAAAAAAATTCCTATTTTGCTGATGAAATTACGCCAAACGAAAGTTTTTCAAATGAGTCAATTATTAATTATGAAAAAGCTATGAAAGCAGCAGGTTCTTTTGGTAATAAAAAGTACGTTTTTGAAAAAAAATAAATTATTTTCTGTGTTTATAAAAATTTTTTGAATTCTTAATCATGTTGAAATTTTCTTTAATATATTGGTAAGTATTGACAATACCTTTGTCTAATGAAACATTTTCTTTCCATTTCAAATAAAGATTACTTTTTTTTGAATCCATTTTGTAGATTCTATCAAGAGAACTTCTCTCCTTTTTAAATTGAATAAGTTTTTTCTTGTCATATTTCAAAATTTTACAAATTTTTGAAACCAGTTCTTTAATTGAAATTAAATTTTTACCACTAAAATGATAAATATTATTTACTTTTCCTTTTCCTATTAGCAAATTTATAGCGTTACAAAAGTCGTCTTTATAAATAAAGTTTCTTTTTGAGTTTCCTTTTCCCTCTAAATAAAATTTATTTTTTTTTAAAATTGCAATTATTACACTTGGAATTACTCTATAAAGTTGCTGATGATCTCCATAAAAATTTGAAAATCTACCAATAATATAAGGAAATTTATATTTTTGATAATAAGTTTTTAAAAGCATATCTATTGCAGCATGAGATATTGCATACGGTGTTGATGGATTATATTCATTATTTTCAATAATTTTTGAGTCTTTATGGCCATAAACTTCTGGAGTTGATATTCTAATATATTTTTTAATAGTGATCTTATTTTTAATCAATTTATCTATAAAATTTGATTTACTCATAAAATTTGTTTTTAACCAATCTTGAGGAGCATCCCAGCTTTGGCTAACCATTCCTTGTCCAAGAAAATCAATAATAATCATAATTCTATGCTTTTTAATAATCTTCAGTATTTTATTTTGATCAGTTTGTTTATTTATTTCACAAACTATATTTTTAAAATTTTTTGAATTAACATTTTTTTTATAGGGTAAAAAATAATTATTTTTTTTTGAACTCCTAGTTGTTCCAAAAACAAAATATTTTTTATCAAGTAAATAGCTTACGAGAGAAGATCCAGCAAAAGAACCAGATCCAAGTATTAAAATTTTTTTCATTAAAATTTAACTATAAAAATGACTTATAAGTCTAGCAATTTTCTGAATTTGATTTATTTTAACAAATTCATGGACTGGCAAGGAAATTGAAGTGTTTGCTAATTTTTCAGCAATTGGAAAATCTCCTTTTTTATATTTCAAATATTTTGCTGCAGGTTGCAGATGAATTGGAGTTGGATAATGAACTTTAGCATCAATTTTGTGTCTTAAAAGATATTTCATTAAAGCATCTCTTTTAGGTGTATTAATTTGATAGAGGTGAAAAACTTCTTTTAAATGTTTAAGTCTTTTAACCGTTGTAATTTCTTTATTTTTTTTTAAAATTTTATCTAGGCTAATTGCATTTTTTATCCTTTTATTAGTAATATTTTTTAATTTATTTTTAATTTTATAGTTTGCAACTACAGCTTGAACTGAATCAAGTCTTGAATTATAACCAAATTCTAAACATGTATTTCTATTTTTTAATCCATGATTTCTCATTAGCTCAAGTCTTTTAAAAATCTTCTTATCATTTGTTACCATAAAACCACCATCACCCCATACATTTAAATTTTTTAATGGGTGCATACTATATGTACAAACATCACCAAAATTTATTATATGCTTATTTTTATATTTGGACATTATTGCGTGACAACTATCTTGAATAATTTTTAAATTATATTTTTTTGCAATACTCTTAATTTTAGACATTTCACAAGGTCTCCCACTCCAATGAACAGGCATTATTGCTTTAGTTTTTTTAGTTATAGCTTTTTCAATTAAATTCTCATCTATATTGTAATCTTCTTTGACATCTACAAAAACAGGTTTTGCACCTACAGTTGCTATTGAGGCTACAGTTGCAATAAAAGTATATGGTGTTGTAATTATTTCATCACCATTTTTTATATTAAAAGCTTTTAGGGCCAAATATAAAGCGTCAGTTCCATTTCCGACGCCCAAACAAAATTTGGCTCCAGTAATTTTTTTTATGTTTTCTTGAAATTTTATAACTTCATCACCTAACGTATAATCACCTTTTTTGACAACTTTTTTAATTCTATCAAAAATTTTATTATAATCTGAAAATTGTTCAGCTAAATAATTGTGTTTTATAGATTTTTTAAGATCTGCATTGTATTGTTTAATTAAAAAATTATTTTTTTTCATATTTTTTTATCCAATTTATTGAGTAATTTATTTTTTCATTTTTAATCAATTTTTTTTTATAAAAATATTCAACTTCCTTAATTCCATCTAAAATATTTTTTTTAAATCTAAAACCAGTCTTTAATATTTTATCTGAATTTAATCTATAAGATCTTGGATCATTACTTTTTTTAATATTAATATTAATTTTTTCACCAATAAGTTTCTTAATTTTTTTTGAAAGATTATATATAGAAATATTAATGTTTGCTGCGTTATATACGCCCTCCGCCACATTTTTTGATAAAAAGTGTAAATAAATATCTGTGATATCATCAATATGTATCATTGGTCTTATCTGTTTACCCCCAAAAACTTGAATTTTACCATATTTAAGAGCACTAAAAGTTAATATATTAAGTGTAAGATCTAGTCGCATTCTTGGTGAATAACCATATACCGTCCCAGGCCTAATTATGAAGACTTTGAAGAATTTTTTGTAACTAAGCAATATTCTTTCGGTTACCATTTTTGTTTTATTGTAGTCTGAAATAGGCTTTAAATCTAAATTTTCTGTAACTTTTTTTTCTTTCTTGATACCATAAACACTTCCTGAGGATGCAAACAAAAATTTTTTTATTTTTATTTTTTTTGCAAGTTCACATAATTTCATAGTACCTAGACAGGAATATTCCCACGTTAGTTTTACATTCAAATCTGAAGCAGGGTCATTTGCTATTGCAGCTAGATGTACAATATGATCAATACCTTTAAGATCTTTTTGTTCAATATCTAAAATATTTTTTTTTATTATTTTCAGTTTCTTATTGGGTTTTAGGTGATTGCCAAACCAAAAAGTATCAATCACTGTAACATTTTGAATTTTTTTAAGTGATAATAATTTATTTACTAATACAGTACCTTTATATCCGCCACCGCCCGTTACTAATACATTCATAAATAATTTTTTTAAATTTAAAAGTGGATTGATATTATATTAATCTGAAATATCAAGAATTTAAAAAGAATTTATAAGTATTAATAATTTGATTTTTTTTCGGGAAGCTTTCATTTCCAAGAATTTTGACTGCTATAGCTCCTGCAATTTGAGATAAGAATAAATTTAAAAATTCATTTTTAGAAAGTATAAAAAGTAGGGAAGCAAAAGAGTGAAAAATGTCTCCTGCACCTACTGCATCTACAATATTTTTTTCTAAAGCATTTACCTTGTAAACTTTTTTTGCTGCCAGAAGACTATATTTTGGACCTAAAGTTAAGAAACCCATTTTACTTCTAAGTTTTCTTTTAAGATTGCCAAGAGTTTTTTGATAGTCGATATTCTTTGAACCTGCATAAAGTTCTAGTTCTGTTTTATCTAAAGAGAACATGTCAACCTTTTTAAATTTATTATTAATTATATTAAATCCATAATTCATACTATTGGTCTGAGAGTTAAGAGACAATATTCTAGAATTTTTATTAATATAATTTGCAATTTTTGAATTTATTAAACCATGATCAAAGTCTTGAACTATAACTAAGTCATATTTCTTTAAATTTTGAATTAAAAATTTTAAAATTTTTCTTTCATCTTTTTCATTTATCTTTTTGTTAAAAAATTTATTTACAGTTAATAATTTTTTTTGCGAATATACATTATTCTCAATTTGAACAAATCGTTGTTTTATTATATCCGGGAAGTCTTCACTCACTATTATATTCTTCAAACCTTTTATCATTTTATTTCTTTTTAAATCTTTTTTAATTTTATGATTTACAATTG
>MDTG01348088.1_pt1 | contig 17382 bp, 14 predicted proteins | sample 811421 | NCBI WGS metagenome assembly MDTG01 (sample SAMN05326645, study PRJNA326480) | marine metagenome | isolation source: seawater | place: Pacific Ocean: South East | collected 2011
CCCCCTATTATCTAGAGTCACAATAATTTATTTTACTACTTAGGAGGTTACCCAATGACTTATCCGAAAATTACCCCGGAACAACGGGAGGCTATCGTTAATGCTTCTCGCTTTCACCCAGACAATATCGGTGGTCGCGTATCGATAGATAACAAAACCGTAGCTATCTTTTATGCAAGTTGGCTACTTTATGTTCCACCCAAAGCAATCCGACAGCTAGTTCACGATGCACCGGATTCACCAGCAGGTGTTATTAACTGTTTTCATGATAATGTAGAATGGGAGACAGTAAGTAGTCTAACTGAAGCAGCTTACCATCAGGCATTGAAAATTATTTATCCTGGTAGTACTGTCGAGGATGTCTGTTATTTGTTTGGCTATCTAGAAGATCAGAACTCTGAATTAACACCGGATCTTCTGAATAATCTGGCACAGGTGGTCACCATTAATGACAAATTTATCGGCACACTCGTCACTCTTCTCAAAGCTGACCCTGAACCTCGAAAATTTCTAGGTAGTAAAATGGAAGAATTCCTGAAGTTCCTGCTGTCTGTTTCTCCTACACAAGAGTTCTCATTAGAAAAGAGTGAGTATACCACTGCTGATATTTTACATTCCTTCGATGTGTTTGCATCCCGGAATAGTGATTTTCTCGATGCGAGCAGCGTTGCTGCCAATCTCGGATCCTCCTCTGAAGCTGACGTCAAGGGGGGCATGAATTCAGATGCGTACTCGGTTATACGTGCGAGTGTTAAGGTACTCGAAAAGTATGGCGCATTTGTGAACTTTGCTGCCAATCTCGGATCCTCCTCTGAAGCTGACGTTCCTAATACCGAAGAACAACACTCCGAATTAGAACGCCCACGATCTAATCGTCGCTGATATAGATGAACTCTTAGCGAAGTCTTATCTCGCACTTGATAGTGCGAGATGAGATGCTGTTAATCGACGCAAATGTGGCATATCGACGTTTTTTTAAAAAAACACTGATTAAGTCAAGTAATAGATTCCATTCTCAACTAGTGACAGCTGCAAAGCTTTATCTATCGAGTGAAGCGAATCGTTGTGGCTGCCTGAGCTCAGCTTGCTCTTCATCATGTTCACTGCTGTTCAGCTGTCCTGCTCTATGAGCAAGACACATTGCTATGGCAAAAGAAGCCGCAGTCGCTAAGAAAAATCCCCCCATCATTCCGTAGTGATCGGTTGCTCCAGATAAAACAGCACCACCCAAAAGTGCAAGGCCAATGTAAGCAGCGGCTTGCGCTTGGTCCTTTACTGTATTTCGCTGGTCACAACACGTTGGTTTACAAGTTGAAAAAAACATTTCATTCTCTCTTAGATTATTATTGGGAGGCTATTTGTAGCAAATGAGTGTATTCTTGTCAAAAATATTATTGCCATCCATAACTAACCATGGGTCGGAATTGCAAAATCAGCACCTTCGCGAATGCCGCTGGGCCACCGGCTAGTGATGGTTTTGAGGCGGGTGTAGAAGTTAATGCCTTCGCTGCCATGCATATGAATATCGCCGAATAAAGAGCGCTTCCAACCACCGAAGGAATGATAGGCTACTGGCACGGGGATAGGAACGTTAATGCCTACCATGCCCACATGTACCCGAGAAGCATAATTGCGAGCAGTATCACCATCGCGAGTGAATATCGCCGTCCCGTTACCAAACTCATGTTCACTCACCAAGCGCAGCGCATCTTCATAGTCTTTAGCACGTACGACAACTAACACGGGGCCAAAAATTTCTTCTCGATAAATGCGCATTTGCTCGGTGACTTTATCGAATAAGCAGCCACCCATGAAGTAACCGGTTTCATGACCTTTAAGGGTAAAGTCGCGGCCATCTACTACTAATTCAGCACCTTCTTCAACACCTAAGTCAACGTAGGATTTTACTTTATTTAAATGGGCTTCGGTAATGAGAGGCCCCATCTCGACACCCGGTGCAATGCCGGGGCCTATTTTTAATTGTTTCACCTTGTCTGCTAACATTGGCACTAAGTGCTCGGCAATTTCATCACCGACAGTCACAACAACAGAGATGGCCATACAACGTTGGCCACTAGAGCCGTAGGCTGCACCCATGATGGCGTCACAGGCTTGGTCTAAGTCAGCGTCAGGCATGACAACACAATGGTTCTTAGCACCCCCTAAGGCTTGCACCCGTTTGCCGTGTTCGCAGGCAGACTTATGAATGGTTTCAGCAACTGGTGTGGAGCCGACAAAACTCACGGCGGCAATATCCGGGTGTTGTAATAAACTATCTACGGCTTCTTTGTCCCCGTGTATCACATTCAGAACCCCATCGGGAAGTCCCGCTTGTTGCATGAGTTCCGCCAACCGTAGCGCACAAGAGGGATCTTTTTCCGACGGCTTTAAGACAAAGGTATTCCCACAGATTATTGCCATGGGGAACATCCACATCGGTACCATGGCGGGGAAGTTAAACGGCGTAATACCACAACACACGCCTAGGGGCTGGCGCATAGAGTAACTATCAACATGAGTCCCAACGGATTCAGAGTAGGTACCTTTTAGCAGGTTGGGCGCGCCACAGGCATATTCTATAACTTCAATGCCGCGGGTTATGGAACCTCTTGCATCCTCTAGCAATTTACCGTGTTCGTTAGTGACGAGTTCGGCTAATTCATCCATATGGGCTTCAATGAGTTCTTTGTACTTGAACATGATGCGGGCCCGCTTGATAGGAGGGGTGGCGGCCCAATCGGGGAAGGCTGCTTTAGCCGCCTGAACGGCTTTATCTACATCAGCTTGGTTGGCAAAGGGAACATGTTTGGTGACTTCACCAGTAGCAGGGTTAACAATATCACCAAAGCGCGAGCTCGTGCCGGCCTCACTGTGGCCATTGATGAAGTGCTTGAGTTGTTCCATGGTGGGGGTTCCTTTTCGTTGGCAATGCATCAACCTTACGGGGATTTGGGTTTGGCTTCAAGCCTGACATGTGATAATATTTTGACCGATAAAAACGAGAGGCACCATGACCCTTATTTCCGTCGCCCCAATGCTGGATTGCACAGACCGCCATTACCGCTATTTGGCGCGCTTGCTGTCGCCTAATGCCTTGTTATACACCGAAATGATCCACACTGGCGCCATTCTTCATGGCGATGCTGAGCATTTCTTGGCCTACAACCCTGAAGAACACCCATTAGCCCTGCAGTTAGGGGGGAGTAACCCCGAGGATTTGGCAAATGCCAGCAAAATTGCCGCTGAGATGGGCTATGACGAAATCAACCTCAATGTGGGCTGCCCCAGTTCTCGGGTGCAAAATGGCCGTTTTGGCGCCTGTTTGATGGCTGAGCCAGAATTGGTGCGGGATTGTGTGGCTGCAATGAATGGGGCGGTGGATATACCCGTCACGGTCAAAACCCGTATTGGCATCGATGATAAGGACTCTTATGAAGAATTGCAGCGGTTTATCGCTACGGTTGCTGAGATTGGCTGTGAGCGCTTCATTGTCCATGCCCGCAAAGCTTGGCTTAAGGGCTTGAGCCCCAAAGAAAACCGTACCGTCCCGCCATTACGCTATGATGTCGTTTATCAATTGAAACAAGACTTCCCACACTTGTCTTTCATCATTAACGGCGGCATCAAAACCTGTGGCGACGTAGCCCAGCACTTAGCCCAGGTGGATGGCGTGATGATAGGCCGAGAAGCGTATCACAATCCGTATTTCCTTGCGTCATTAGAGCAAGCGTTCTATGATGCAGGCGAGAAAACAATAAGCCGAGCTGACGTGTTAGCAGCCTACATTCCCTATGCTAGAGCACAGTTCGACAAAGGCGTGAAATTAGGCCATTTAGTGCGACCGCTATTTGGGCTGTTTCAAGGGCTGGCGGGGGCGCGCCATTGGCGTCGCTATTTGAGTGAAAACAGTTATCAAAAGACCGCGGGGATAGATGTTATCTTGCAAGCGGCAAGTGAACTTCAACAGCAGGAGAATGCACCATGTACGTAAAAAAAGTCGATTTACAAGCACCCGATGTGGGGCAAGCGTTCGCTCAATCATTACGCGAGACGGGTTTTGCGGTATTAGGTAATCACCCGGTTTCTAATGAACTGGTTGATGAAGTGTTTCGCGAATGGGAAGGTTTTTTTGCTCGCAGTGAAGAAGACAAGTTAAAAACATTATTCGATCGTGAATCACAAGCGGGTTTTTTCCCCAGCACCGTGTCAGAGACGGCAAAAGGCTTCGATGTAAAAGACATCAAAGAATATTTTCATTTTTACGATTGGGGTGTGTTTCCTGAAGGGATGTCAGATAATACAAAAATATTACATACTAAGATGACGGCATTTGCGGCCGAGCTTTTGCAAATGATCGAAGATAATACCCCGGCGTCAATTTCACAGCATTTTTCTATGCCGCTCAGTAAAATGATCAATGACAGCCAGCGTATTTTATTGCGTATTCTCCATTATCCACCCATTACCGGAGCCGAGCCTGCAGGTGCTATTAGGGCCGCAGATCACGAAGATATCAATCTTATCACCTTACTTCCGGCGGCCACTGCGGATGGCCTGCAAGTCAAAGACAAACAAGGCAATTGGCACAATATTCCTGCCGGCCACGGCGATATCATCATTAATACCGGTGATATGCTAGCGGAGTGCACAGAGGGGTATTACAAAGCGACCACCCACCGGGTTGTTAACCCTGAAGGAGAAAAAGCCAACGAGCCACGTCTATCCATGCCACTCTTTTTGCATCCTGCCGATGACGTTAAGCTCTCCGAGCGCTATACTGCTAATGAGTACCGTTTAGAACGTTTAAGAGAGTTAGGCGTCTACTAATGCACCTGAGGCGGGGCTAACTCGCCCTCATAAGTGAGACATATGGATATTTATCGCGCTGAAATTTTACACTTTGTCGGTGATGGTCCAGGGGACTATGAGCACTTCCCTGATGGATTATTGATTGTCGAAAATGGCCATGTCAGCCATTGTGGTGCAACGGCAGATTTACTACCAGGTTTACCGTCTGAAGCTGCTATCACACACTACCCTAATCGTTTAATTATTCCAGGCTTGATTGATATACATGTTCATTATCCCCAGCTCAACATGATTGCTGCATTTGGCGAGCAATTACTAGAATGGCTAGAGAAATATACCTACCCAACAGAATTATGTTTCGATAACTATGACTATGCTAAAGCTAGTGCTGATATGTTTTTGCAAGAGTTATTTCGTAATGGCACGACAACAGCGTTAGTTTTTCCGACCGTGCACAAAGCATCAGTCGATGCCTTTTTTACCGCTGCAGCCCAAGCCAATGCCCGGATGTTTTGCGGAAAAGTCTTGATGGACCGCAATGCCCCAGAAGACTTACTGGACACACCAGAATCAGCCTATGACGAGTCAATGGCGTTAATCGAAAAGTGGCACACCCATGAGCGCTTGGGCTATGCGGTGACGCCACGGTTTGCACCAACATGCAGTGATGTTGAGTTAACAATGGCTGGGCAGCTCTTAGAACAGTACGATGATGTGCTTTTGCATACCCATATTGCAGAGAATCAAGCCGAAGTGGCGTGGGTCAAAGCACTCTTTCCTGATAGCAAACATTATCTTGATGTTTATGACCGCTATGGTTTAGTGGGGGATAGAAGTATTTTTGCCCATGGTGTGCATTTGAGTGAGGCGGAGTTTACCCGTCTTGGACAAGCCAATAGCACCATTGCCTGTTGTCCATCATCTAATTTGTTCATGGGTAGTGGTTTATTTAATTTTGCCAAGGCGAAACAATTCAACGTGTCGGTAGGATTTGGTACTGATGTGGGGGCAGGAACCAGTTTGTCATTATTCAATACCATGAATGAAGCTTACAAAGTTGGTCAACTGCAACACTATGTTGTCAACCCATTGGAGGCTTTTTATCGTGCTACTCTGGGGGGAGCAAAAGCGCTGCACGCAGACAGGGTTATCGGTAACTTCAAACAAGGCAAAGAAGCTGATTTTTGTTTACTCGACTTAGGAGCGACACCATTGTTAGAGTATCGCTTAGATGGAACGATGCCTATTGAAGAAAAACTCTTCGCCTTGATGATGCTTGGCGATGATCGTTTAGTGCAACAAACGGTGGTAATGGGCAAAGTCGTGCATGAGCGAGACAATCCTAAACCGCGTTAGCCACCGGCACTTTCCCACGTCGCAGGATTAACCAAAGAACAAGATCAAGCATCGTTAATCCAGCAAGCACTGCAATAAATGCAGCAAAAGCACTAAAGGGGAGATAACCCATCACCGCAACAGCAGCACCGGCCACCCCAATATTGATGAAGTTCATGACCCCCGAAGCATTTGCTCGGTCCGCAATCGCATTAGAGGCAAAGTAGCCTGCAGCTGCGAATAATAAACTGGTTGCTAGATAAATGAATGCAGACAAGATAAAAAAGAGTAAAGGCAATTGTGTATGGCTAAGCAATAATAGTATGAATAGCGCCATGCCAATGAGCAGTAGACCAAAGCCGGTGGCAATAGTCATCTCAGCTGAATGCTTATGCATTAATCGAGCAGCCAAAAGACCGCCGCTCAACATACCGACCATAGTGATAATATTCCATGTGCCATAAGCACTAGGGGCTAGACCTAAATAATGATTGGCAATCATAGGCGCAGCGGCTGTATAAGTATAGGAAAATACTGCGCTGATACTGTAAATCACCGCAAAACCAATTAAACGCGGTGCTTTAAAGCCGTTGACGTACTGTTGTAAAATACTATGGACTGAGAGTGGTCGACGTTGTGCTGGTGCAAGTGTCTCAGGCAAGCATTTGCTGAATCCTAATAAGGCGATGCCATGCAACGCTAAGAAGGCAAAACAATATTGCCAACCAAGGTATTGCACCAACAGACCACCAACAAAAATCGCTGCGCCAATACCGATGGTAAACGATACAATGGCATAGGACATGGCAAGTTTCGCTTGTTCTTGGCTTAAAGACTCATTGATCAGGATAAAGGTACATACTAATCCTGCAGATGCACCAAGGGCTGTTACCAAGCGTCCAAATAACAAAAGACCGTATGAGTGGGCAAGGAACCCCGCCACACAAACAGCAATGCCCACAAGATTAATGCATAAACCAGTACGCAGTGTGGCAAGCCTGCCAATGCGATTAGCAATGGGTCCATAAATCAATTGGCCAAACATATAGCCAAGCAAAAATATAGTCACAACCCACTCCAAAGCACCGTGACCTAACTGGTAGTCAGTCGCAATTTGTGGCAGTGCCGGTGTTATCGCCGCAGATGAAAATGAAGCGACAGAGATATAATTTAGCAGCAAAAAGCCTTGTTTAGACAGACGCATGAGCTCACCTTACGATTGGTCAAGATGGGTGAAGTATACCAGGATATGCCCCAGTGACAACTAGGTGATATACTCGTTTTACATTATTATTCAAAACAAGGAGACGAACGGTGAGTTATCACGCCATAGTACCCGGTGATTTTATGGATAAATTAAGATTGCCGCCGGAATTGTTTGTACGTATCATTAAATTTCTGAGTGAATCAGACAGAGCTCAGGTTGCTCGAGTATGTCGTGATCTACGAGTGCTTGTTGATAGGTTACCAAGAGTGAGTCTTGTTCCCCAAAGTCTGCTTGCCCAGCGGGCGTATTTTCCAGCTGTTATATCTAACTACCAAAAAATTTCACGTTTGTTACCAAGCAAGGAAAATAACATTGATAGCTTATTCATGAGCTCTGTAACCCGCGATGACTACTGCACATTGGCAGTTAGTTTAGGTAATATTTTTTTAGCGCAATCAGCAGCGGTAAAATTCATTCTTGCGGTTCTCTACCGACGGTTGTTCAGTGAAACGGCCCAACAGCACTTCATTGATGCTTTGCGTGGTCAATTCCAGCATCATTATCGTGACCAACTATCACCAATAAACTTACCCTTAGCCACAGATGTGCCAGACACTGATAGCCATCAAATAATTATGAATTTAGGCAGCACCAGAGGCCAGGCGTTAGCGGGGGATTTAGTCTTTATCGCTATGGTAGTGCATCACTTTGTCTTAGCCGAAAAATCTGAAGCTGATGCAGAGCGAGTTGAAGTGCACGCTGATAAATCTCGAGAAGAAACACTATCGTCGCCAATGGTAGAGTGTGCATTGCGGGATAGCGGTCCCGCTATCGGACTTGCTGTTGCAATGGTTTGTCAAAGCCCACGGCGTGAGTGTGTTGAAACGGATGTCATTGATAAAAATAAAGAAGCAGTGCCTCATGAAGACTCACCACTTTGTGTGCGCCCCAGAAAATAAATGGCGAGACCACCGGACACAATTGTGGACCCGCCAAGGTTTATTATTATAATTATTATTTTTGTTGTTAGGTATAAGGGTTTATGATCACCCGCGTGCCGGGTTTCCCGTCTTTGGGTAACTCAATAAACTCTTGGTTTAGCCACTTGGCATCTTCCTTGAATATACGAATACAGCCGTGGCTAGCATGGTACCCTGGGACTTCTTTCGAAGCATGTAGAGCATAGCCACCCTTAAAGAACATACAATAGGGCATGGGTGCGCCACCATTAGGTAGCGGGAAGGTTTTTGACTCACAACCCGCACCTTTTTTGTGGAAAACCCTAAAATTTCCGCGAATTGTGCGACAATATTCTCCGACATCAGGACAATAGGCTTTACCGCCGGATACTGGTCCCCAACGAACCAGATTGCCCTGTTGGTCATAGGCTCCCCATGCTAATACACCGGGATCAACGACGACGACTTTTTCGCCAGGGGAGGTTACGTGTTTGGGGAAGGGCGAGATATCGTATAAATCGACTTGTGAAAGATTATCAGGGACAGCAATCACTCGTCCCGCGTATAAACGCATATTGGTACGATTTAACCGCTTAACAACTTCACGTTCATAAGGATCAGGGAAGAGTTTTTTCCAACTTTGCCCGCCTTTAACTTTGACGCATGAAAAACCAGGTTCTTCACAGTAGTTTTGGCCATAACGAAAACGTGCTTCTGCCGTACTTGGTATTATCAAAGCAGCGGCAATGCCGGCCAGCAGTGAACATATCACTGTTTGCTTCAATGTCATCTTCATTGTTTTTCCTCATTGTCATTATCTGAGGCCGTAATCCATAACGGTCTAGGCCTTATCTTCCACTGTAGACCAAGATATTCAGATGTGCAGGTGAATTTATTGAATACCTATGGATGTGGATTTTGCTTAACGGAGAATTAACGCCGCTTTACTGATAAGACGGGGAATGCTTCTTGGTATTCTTGGGTTTTGTCGAGTTGGCTTGCGATACGCGTTAGCGTATGATCATTTAACGCATAGCAGTATCTGTTCCTGTCGGTAAAATATAGTTTGAAAAGTTGCTTTACATTATTGTTAGTAACTGATGGCTGGGTAATAAACGGCTCCAAGAACGCAGCAATGATATCACCAAAGTGTTGTTTTGGGGATTGTTTAAGATTAGCTTTTACTGTTTTTAAATAGCAGGGATTATTTAGACTTATATGTAAATTTGGCAGCCAAGGGCCAAAGATGCCTATTTTGAATAAACATTCGAGAATATAGTCAGGGCTATCGCAACACAGCTTACCTAATAGATAAATGAGTGCATGGGCAGATTGTGAATTATCAAATGCAATCTTAATAGGGTTATCAGAGAATTGAATGATTAATTGATTAACTTTTAATTCCTTATTGCAGTGTGGGGGGTAAAACATATCGAGTTTTATGGCAAGCAACATTGCGCGGATAATAACGATGGGTTCATTGTGAGGTGAGATGATACGTACTGGTGCAAAAGTCCTTATTTCATGAAGGATTTGGAAGGGATCATAGAGCTTACCGTTACTATTACAAAAGAGACCGTTATAATTGGTGTCAACACCACACTTGAATAAAATATCATGCTCAGTCAACGCGGGATAACTGGAAATATCAAAAGGGAAATCCCGATTGTTTACCGTTGTATTTCCCATTACCATTGCTCGATTTATCCCATTACTGCAATTAATACGATTGTCCAGCAGAGTGGTTTGTAACTGTTCAAATGGCATGTTGGTTACAAAGTCGACATCTCTTGGCTCGAGCTTAAGAACATAGTCCCGGAGGTAACCACCAAAAATATAAATGCAAAAGCCGGCTCTTTCTATGGCATTCATTATTGTCTTAATGCTGTCAGGAAGTATTATTGATCCTGAAATTTGAGTGGAATTACGGGGCGAGCATGGGCTGGCTGATATCAACTGACGAGCAGAAGGGGGCTTGGGTACAGGAATTTTAGATGCTCGTGGTGACTCGACTTCACCTGGTTCTGAATCGCTATCACTGCTATTGGCTTTAACCGCTTTGCTATCGACTGTATGAGCTGGGTATTCGGGTTGTTGCGATGCTAGGGCTATTACTTCAGTTAAGGCCGGCACGTCGTTTTCAGCCGTATCAAGCTCGTCATTAGGATGTGCTGTTGGTTTGTCATCAGTGTCCGTGGTGCGTGCTGCAGGGACATCGCTGTGGGGCATAATGATAGTAAATCCAGCAGTAGGTAAAGGCTTTTTTTTCTTCTTTTTCTTGTTTTTTTTCTTGTTAGCGATTGATGACGTGGCTTGTTTTCGTGCTGGCGCTTTACTAGCAAGGCTATGATTGGCAGTCACAGGTGTATGCACCTTAGTCCTAGCTTGTTCTGCTTGCTCCAATCGAGTCAATGTCAGTCTCAACTGTTTGATAAGTGGATTTAGACGTTGAATTATATGTTCTTCAGTATCAGTGTGATCTGCTGTCATGCAATGACCAAGCAGCAGTTGATAGATAGCCATGACTTTATCGCTATTGGCTTTTGATTTTTTACCAGCGAGGCCACTTTTCTCTAGCCAGTTAGCGAGATGAATAAGGCAGACAGTATGGTGTTTTCCTGTCAAGCCAAGTTCTGGTAATTGTGATAGTGCACGCTCAAAGCGCATAGTCGTTGTAGGCGGTGCATTAAGGAGCGGCGAGAGAAATCCGTAGAGTGTTTTGGTTTGCAAGGCCAGTATTTTAATCTCGTCTGCTAGAGTATCAGTGTTGTCACCAAATACGTTGAAAACATCCTCAAAGGCTTTCCAGCGGCTTTGAATATTTGTACAAGGTGGTTTTGCCATGCTAGCAAATAGCGCCAAGGAACGTTGACGAAGTTCAGTGGGTTTTGCTGCTTTTTGTCGTGCTTTTGATTTTTTGGGCTTGTCAGAAAATAGTTCACTTAACTCATCATCCGTATAGGCATGTTTTCGAACTGTTGTTATTACTTGTTGTTCGCAGACACGGTTAACATCACCCAAGAGTTCTCTGACACTCTGGTTGGCTTTTGTGAAACGCTTATCGGCCAATAAGCGCTGAACAAACTTATCGAGTAATGGGACTTCAGTTTGGCTCGTTAGTATAGCCTGTATACGCTGTTGATTCTTAGCTTGAGTCTTGAGAATTCGTTGCCATGAATGTCTGTCTCTATCGCCAATTTTACAATTGATTTCATCAATAATGTACAGCCAGAGACGGCCTGCAATTTGTTGCGATGCTACGTTAGCTAAGCTAAATATCCTCTTGGCATTCATATCAAGTGCGTTTGAGGTTAGGTTAGGCTTGGAATACTTAAGTTCATAGATCATCAGTAGTAACTCTGCTTGCAGCAAAGTTAGAGTCACTCTATCTTTTTGCTCTACAGTTGCATAACGAAACATATTACGCAAGCGTTCTATATTTGCGGCTATGCAAGCAGATAACCCAGTCATTCTATGTCTGTTATTGAGGTGGTTAGTGATTTTGTGATTTGTGGCCAGCAACAATTCATCGATTAAAATTGCGGCTAAAATGTCATTGTAGCTTGACTGTGTTTGTTGAAGTTGTTTAAGTTGGCTAGCATTAGCTGTGCTGCACGTGGATGATTCATTCGATGGGTAAATTGTAACAAAAGGCAAGGCCCGATAATAAGAAAATATCTTATCCTTTGTTATTACGCGATACTGACTTGCCTGCTGAACACTATCCTTAATTTTTTTAGCAAGTCTATTGCTATCTATGAGTGCTTGTAGATCAGTGTAGGTGTTTACTCTTTGATATCGTTCTACAGCCGTCAAATAACCAGATAATTCCGTCGTAATGGGATTGAATTTACTGTACGCAGGTTTACATAGCTCGGCCAGTATTATGTATGGATCTGCTGTATTAAGACGTAGGGATCTGAGTTGGGAAATATTTAAATATTTGATTAATCTATCCAGCTCTAGATCGGAAAACTGATCAGTGGCATCACTAATTTGATAGGACATATAGTCCCAAATCGGATAGAGCTCACGTAATAATGCTGGGTGTTCCAGTAATTCGTTATCCTCAAATAACCGTTTACCTATAGCGAGTATCTTGTCGAATTTTAATTTAATCGATATTTTCTGCCCGCTATTTACTGTTCCTCGCCAAACAGTATAACTAGGTAGCAGTAATTCGATATAAAGATCAAAAAAGGCTGTGCGGATTCTATCGTCGAGCGATACAAATTGATTGTGAATAATATGTTGGAGAAGTAGCTTAGCTGCTTCCCAGAGTATGTCTTTTTCATCATAGTGGCCAGGTACCAACAAGGCGATTTTATTGTCAGCCGCTATTACTCTATTAGTAGCAGTGCCAATATCACTTAAACTTCTGATCAGTGTGGATATTTGTGCAGCTTCAATATCTTCTCGGACCGCGGCATCGAGGTCGATACTAGTAATATCAATGTCTAGTTCTGGAAACATTTCATCAAGAGTGTTAGTTGTTATTAGCGCGCATCTTAGAGGAGGATACTTAAGAAACTCTTAAGCTTTTAGATTTTTTTCCAAAACGAAAGGCAGGCTACTTTGCATTACGCCAAGAAACTTGTTAGATTGCTGACGCTATTATACTTTGGAACCGACCACTATGCCCCTAATTGAGCCACCTACTTCTGAAACTGAGTTATTGAGCCGCTGCCAGCGTATTGCAGGTCTTTCCCTAGGCCAGCTGGCTGCTGAGCTTGGTGTTGATGTCCCCGAAAATCTTCTCAAGGCTAAAGGTTGGATCGGTCAATTATTAGAATTCACCCTTGGCTCTGATGCGGGTAATGCGCCTAGGCCTGATTTTACCGCGTTAAATATAGAGTTAAAAACCCTACCTGTGAATGCTGAAGGCGTTCCTCAAGAATCAACCTTTGTTTGTGTGGCTGAGTTGTTAAATACGGCTGGACAAACCTGGGAATCATCATTAGTGAAGCATAAATTATCTCGAGTGTTATGGGTTCCGGTATTAACCGGGAAGGGCCTCCCTGTTGCTGAACGCAGACTAGGGCAGGGATTTTTTTGGTCTGCAAATGTAGAGCAGGAGCATATATTACGCACGGATTGGCAAGAGTTAACAGAGATGATTGCGCTAGGCCAGCTTGAATCAATTACTGCACGTCATGGTCAGTATTTACAAATCCGGCCTAAAGGCGCTAATAAGCGTTCACTAACTTGGGGGATAGATGCCAATGGCCATAAAATCAAAACCTTACCCCGTGGGTTTTATCTAAGAGCATCATTTACACGCCAACTTCTTGTCGCACAAAATACCAGCCAAAACAATGCGATAGCGTGATTCTCGAATTTTTTTTCGCGAAGGCTATACTTACGGACAGGTAGGGTGATAACCCTGAATTCTCAAGCAACTAATAATGTTAACTTAAGGGAGTTAGTCATGAAACGATTATTTGCTGTGCTGTGCACAGGCGTATTGGCCGTTAGCATTACGGGCTGTTCCAATGTCTCAAATGAAGATGTTGGCATGGCAACTGGTGCTGTTGCAGGTGGTCTCTTAGGGAGTACCATTGGTAGTGGCTCTGGTAATACTGCAGCAACCATTGGTGGTGCAGCAGTAGGTGCTTTTGTCGGTCGTGAAGTTGGCCGCTCAATGGATGACGATTAATTTACAGCAGCTTCCGGCTAGTATTTTTGCTAGCCGGGCAGCCGTTATTTGTTAGTTTTTACGCCTTTACAAAATTTGGCTTGTTTTTCCTTGATGTCATTAATGCGGGCTTGGCGCTCTTCATCATTAAAATAATGTCTGCCACCCTCACTATCCATGGTATAGACCCGACGGCCCCAAAGTTCCAGGTTTTCGACGTTTTTCTGATAAGTTTCACAGAGTTTCTCGACGTCTTTTTTGTATTTTTCCATCTCTGCGGCTTGTTGCGTTTGTTCAGCTTTTTCAGCTTCGTGTTCTTTGAAGCTGTCATAATTTTCTTGGGCTTGTTGTTGCTGTTGCTCTAGATTTTTATTGGGTGCAGGCGGTGGTGCGATATCCACTCGAGTTGCATTTGGCCCATCTGGGGAATTGCCATAATGCACATTACCTTGGCTATCTGTCCATTTGTAGACAGCGGCTGTTGCACTGCAAGTTATAAGTAAAAAAAGGCTTATATATAGGGCTTTTTTTATCATTTTTTCTCTTCCTTGTTGTTAGCCTCTTCGGTTCCATTCGCTTTAGAGGCAAGGGGTTTAGGGAGTTTAGCGATAATTCGAAGTGGCGCGCCGCTGCCTTCTTTTATCTTCATCGGCAGAGCAATGATTTCAGCACCTTTCTCGGGTAATACGTTCAAATTAGCAATATTTTCAAAAATAGGGATGTTATTACGGGCCAAAATCCGGTGAGATTTGAAGGTTTTAGATTGTCCATAATCAATGCTAGCTGTATCTATGCCAATAGCCTTTATACCACGTTTAGCTAACCAGCTAGCGGCTGTCGGGCTAAGGCCTGGGAAATGCAGTTTTGCTACGCCTTCTTCGCCAGTTTCTGTGGTGCCAAGGTATTTTTCTTTATCGGGCCAAAAGGCGCTATAGCCAGTATATAGGAGAATTATAGAATTTTTGGGGATGTTGCCATGGAGCTTTTCCCAGTTTTTAAGGTCTTCAACGGTAATTTGATAATCAGGATCTTTAAGGGCGCTCTGTGAGACATCAATTACAATAGCTGGGCCGATAAGCTGGTCTAGTTCGATATTTTCGACTGTTTTACCGGACTTAGCAAAATGATAGGGGGCATCCAGATGGGTGCCACCGTGCTCGGCGCCTTTGAATTGGAAGGCGCTATAAAAATAGCCGCTAGGAGTGACGCCTTCAAAGACCTTTTGCAATTCGAAGGGTTCAGCAGTTGGCCAATAAATGGTCTCTTTAGAGAAGTTATGCGTTAAGTCAACCCACTTATCGGATATAGCATCAGGAGCGGCAAATCCAGCTTGGAGAGTAAAGAGTGCCAAAATTATGAAGAGAAACTTATTTAGCATCGGAAATCCTTTTTTCGCCTACAGGAATATTTATTAATACTATGTTAAATCGCTAAGGATGGGAAGAGACCGACCGGTAAATTTTTTATGGCAGTTCTTGGTTACCCAGTATTAGCAATTACTGAAGAATGCTGTTTATACCAGTCACGTCATAAGCAATTTTGATAACTAATTAATAACAAAGATAATTTATTTGCAAAAATTTTTTACGTTAATTTTATAGGGAAAGTTATCTAACTAAATATACGAGAAAATAAAATTAATGAATTATTAAATTAATATATCGTTACAAAATAGATAGCTGAATGTGAGAGTGATGTAATAAATAATCTATTGTAGTGAACTATGCTGTTAGTAATAGGTCAAATCAGTCGTAAGTGTAAAGTTAAACGTACAGGTTGGTCGTGCACTAATGGTTAAACTCGTATTAAGTGATCCTCAAGGAAATCAGAGGTCAGTAGAGCTACAAGTCGTTCAGCGGGTGAAAGTTAAAGCTGGTGATATGGCTGTCTTTAATGATTCTGCTGATAACCCATCGGCCTTATATAAGGTTGGTGAGGATCTCATTCTTCTGTTTGAAGATGGTCGGTCAGTCATACTTGAAGGTTTCTTCATTAAATCTTCATCATCAAGTACGCCCACTCCAGCTATTGAAATACAAGACCAAGTTTATCGACCACCCGATTTTGATACTTCGCCACAGCTTTTTATTGCCCCAGAAAATGTTCTTGGTGAAGAAGGTCGGTTATTTGATAATTTAACTATTAGTGAAATAGTCGAGGATAACGATAGAGAGCTATTGGTTTTTGCAGGCGATTCAAATAGTGATAATAACATAGTTTCTATAATGAGCATCGCTACTCCCCCTACACGACCTCTCCCACCTATTACAGAAGAAGATACAGCTTTTGCAAACGATGATTTTATTGTTCAATCAGAAGATAATACGTCATTATTCAATGTGCTTACTAATGATCATTCACCCAATGGACCGCTAGATATTACAAACACAAATACTACAGGCCTAAATGGTAATTTAAATCCTTTGCCGGATGGCAATTTTACTTACACTCCGCATCCTTCAGCAAATGGTTTAGCTGTTGGCGAGACCCTAATAGAGTCATTTACCTATATAGCAGAAGACCCAAGAGGCGACATAGTTGGTGCGACTGTCCATATTACCATTGAAGGGCGAAATGATGCGCCAATCAGTAATGATGATATGATCATGACTGATGAAGATACTCCAATAGTAATTTCTCCTCTGATTAACGATAGTGATCCAGATACCTCTGATACAATACAAATCATTAATATTGATGATACTGGTACTGTAGGAACAGTAACAGATAATACTGATGGTACTATTACCTATGATCCTACAGGAGTTTTAGATTATTTAGACGTTGGCGATACATTCATTGAAAGTGTAACGTATGTCATCGAAGATCCCCATGGTGCAACGAGCACGTCAACTGTATATATTACTGTAACGGGAGTTGAAGATCCTCTTATTGCCAATGATGATACAGCGACTACCGATGAAGATACTCCAGTAAGTATCTCAGTGTTAGGTAATGATCAAGACTTAGACGATGGGTTCAGTATCACTGCAGTTACACCGCCACCAACTGGTAGTGTTAGCATTAACGGTAATAATATCGATTATGATCCTACCGGTGTATTTGATTTCTTAGATGTTGGTGATACTGCGATAGAAACCTTTACCTATGAAATTACCAATGATGATGGCACCACCAATGTGGCTACAGTGACGGTCACTGTGATCGGTGTGGAGGATCCTCTTATTGCCAATGATGATACAGCGACTACCGATGAAGATACTTTGGTGAGTATATCAGTTCTCGATAATGACATTGACCCTGACGATGCCTTCAGTATTACGGGCACGACCAACCCAACTTTAGGCACCGTCAGCGTCAATGGCAATAACATCGATTACAACCCAGCGGGTGCCCTAGATGCCCTTGATGTGGGTGATACATCTATCCAAAGCTTCACCTACGAAATCACCAACGATGATGGTACCACGGCTACC
>MDTG01259000.1_pt1 | contig 17380 bp, 15 predicted proteins | sample 811421 | NCBI WGS metagenome assembly MDTG01 (sample SAMN05326645, study PRJNA326480) | marine metagenome | isolation source: seawater | place: Pacific Ocean: South East | collected 2011
ATATTAAAAAAAATAAATAAAAAAACTAAAGTAATAATTTCTATTTTTGTTGGAAGAGCATCAGATGCAGGAAAAGATCCGTTGCCTGAATTAATTAAAAGTATTAAAATTTCAAAACGTTTTAAAAATGTTGAAATTTTATGGGCAAGCGTAAGAGAGCCTTATAATTACATCTATGCAAGAAAAATAGGCTGTCACATAATTACTGTTCCACCATCAATAATAGAAAAAATACAAAGTTTTGGAAAATCATTCAATAAACTTACAATTGAAACCGTAAAAAAATTTTTATCAGATAGTAAAAAATCAAATTTTAAAATTTGATGTTAAAAAAAAAAACGATAACCAATCAGAATATTTATATTTTTTTTATACTATATGTAAGTTTAATAATTGGATTTTACTTTGGTGAAAATCTAAATTTTGGATCAAGGAATGATTGGTTTGGAGCTAATATCAATCCAATAAAAGATTTTTCAAACAATTTTACAGCCACACTTCTTAATTATGAAATGTATAACCATAGACATTCACCAGTGTATTTAATTTTCTTGAGCTTATTTCATAAAATTGGCTTACCTTATGATTTAATAAGATTTATACATTTAAATTTTTCTTTAATTTTAATTTATGTATTTTTTAAATGTTTAAAGTTAAAATTTAATCAAATCGATCTAAATACTTTATTTTTGATTTCAATTTCTATTTTGTTATCTCCTACACTTAGATCACTCTCAATATGGCCAGATACCAGATTAATAGGATTAATAATTTTCACATTTTCAATATTAGATTTTTTAAAGTTTCAACAATCTAAAAAACTAGTTCTATTTTATAGAAGTATATTAATATTGATTTTTTCTTCATACGTAAGTCCAAATTTTTCAGTGTTTATAATATTTTATTTTATTTATTTTTATAAAAAAATATCTTTAAATAATTTTATATACGCTATATTTATTTGTATCCTTTTATCTATACCTGCATTTTATTATCTATTTGTTTTAGATGTGAATTTCCTTTTAGCCAAAACTCCTGGTGCAGATGAATTTTCACATCAGGGATTTAATTTAAATATTTCAAATAAATTAATGATAATTAGTACTATAATTTTTTTTCATTTATTACCTTTCATCCTAAACAAAAAATTTCTAAATGGCCTAGTTAATTCTTTAAAAACAAATTTTTTTTATTTAATACCTCTATTTTTAGTAAATATTATCTTTTTTAATTATAAAAACGATTTTACTGGAGGAGGTGTTTTTTTTCAGTTATCTTATTACCTAATACAAAATAACTTCATCTTTTATTTTGCTTGTTTTATCTCATTTTGTATTATGGCATATTTTATTAAATCTAGTTATGAAAACTTAATAATTTTTTCAATTTTAATTCTTTCTAATATTCAAAATACGATCTATCATAAATATTTTGATCCATTAATTTTAATATTATTTTTTACAATTATTAATCATCACTCAATAAAAGATTTTTTAAATAAAAAATTTAATTTAGTATATTTATACTTATTTTATCTTACATATATATTATTACGCTTTGTTAAAAATACATTTTTTTTATACTAGATTTAGAATATATCTAGCTAGGAAAGTTGACGATTCATAAATGCTTGAAAAAAAATTACAAAATTTTGCAAAAAAAATTAAAAGTGAATTATTATTTAATTATAGTTTGAAAAAATTAAATTGGTTCAATATTGGTGGAAAAGCTAAATTTTTTTTTAAACCAGATAATTTAAATGACTTAATTTTATTTTTAAGGGAATTTGGTTTAGAGGAAAAATTATTTGTATTAGGAGCTGGATCTAATGTCCTAATAGATGATAAGTTGTTTGACGGTGCGGTAATAAAACTTGGAAAAAATTTTTCTAATATAAGTTTAATCTCAAAAGATATAATAGTGGCTGGATCCGCAGTCACTGATAAAAAACTATCAAACTTTGCTCTTGAACAAGGTGTGGGTGGTTTTGAATTTCTATCTTGTATCCCTGGCACAATTGGAGGTGGTTTAAAGATAAATTCGGGATGTTATGGTAGAGAGTTTAAAGATATATTGTTATCTATACAAGTGATAGATAGAGAAGGTAAAATTAAAACCATACCTTCGTCAGATATAGATTTAAAATATAGAAAGAGTGGATTAGATAAAAATTTGATTTTTTTAAGTGCTTCTTTTAAGGGAGAAATAAGAGATAAAAACTTAATTAAGAAAGAAATCGAATTATTAAAAAAAAAAAAGGACTCAACTCAACCAAGTAAAATTAAAACAGGGGGTAGCACCTTTAAAAATCCTATTAATAAAACAAATGAAAAAGTTTGGAAACTAATTGAGAAATCTGTTCCTTTATCAACAGTATTTGGTGATGCAGCAATATCAAATAAACATTGTAATTTTTTAGTAAATAAAGGAAATGCATCATTTAAGGATATGAAAAATTTAGTTAAATATATAAAAGATAAAGTTAGAGCAAATACAGGTATTGATCTTGAAACAGAAATCGAAATTATTGATTAAATGAAGAAAGTTTTAGTTTTAGGTGGTGGTATTTCAAAAGAAAGAGAAATAAGTTTAGAAACCGCTAAGCAAGTTAAGAATACACTTAAAAAAAAATACAAAGTTTTCCAATGTGATTTAAATAAAAATTTATTTAATAATATAAAAAAGTTTAAACCAGATATCATATTTAATGCATTACATGGTAGATTTGGAGAAGACGGTTACGTTCAGACTATTTTGGAGAATTTAAAAATTAAATATACTCATTCAGGAGTATTGTCTTCAGCTATTGCAATGGATAAAATTACCTCTAAAGAAATATTTATTAAAAATAAAATTTTAACCCCAAAATATTTGAATTATGACTGTAAAATTAATCGAAACAAAATATTTAAAAAAGTAAAAAAAAAACTAAAATTTCCAGTCGTTATCAAGCCTACAAATGAAGGTTCAAGTGTTGATGTTCATATTTGTAATAAAAGTAATTTTTTCAATAAGCTTAAAAAATTAAGCAATTATAAGAATTTATTAATCGAGGAATTTATTGGAGGTAGAGAAATACAGGTTGCTATACTTGGAAAAAAAAAGCTTGGTGCTATAGAATTAAAACCTAGAAGAAAATTTTATGATTATCAAGCAAAGTATAATCTAAATGCTAAAACAAAACATTTAATACCTGTAAAAATTTCAAAGAAAAATATGGATATAGTTTTAAATATTGCAATGAAAGCTCATAAAATTTTAAAATGTAAGGGTGTTACTAGATCAGATTTTAAATTTTTTAAAAATAAATTTTATCTTTTAGAATTAAATACTCAACCTGGTATGACTAAATTATCTTTGGTGCCTGAAATTGCAGCTAATAAAGGAATAAGTTTTTTGAAGCTATTAGAATGGATTGTTGAAGATGCATCAGTTAAAAGATAAAAAAATAAAATTATATTTATATTTTTTTTTATTAATTTCTATGACAAGTATATTTAATAAAAATTTTTTTCAATTTTTTGAAAAAAAATTTACAATTAACGAAATAAAATATTACAATTCAAATATAATACCTATAGAAACCAATTATTTACTTAATAAAAGTATATTTAATATTGATAAAAAGATTTTCAATAATTTGCTACAAGATAATCCAATACTAGATTCTTTTGAGATTAAAAAAATTTACCCTAATAAATTAAATATCAAATTTATAAAATCTCAGCCTATTGCTCAAATTTACAATAAAAAAAGTAATTTATACTTAGGTGAAAATAAAAAAATTTTTACTGATTATGAAAAATATAACTCACTTTTAATAATAAATGGAAAGATAGATGTTGAAATTATATCTAAAATTATAAACATGATAGATAAATCAACTTTTAATAAAAAAGAAATCAATGAAATTTTTATATTCCCCTCTAATGGATTTGATTTAAAATTGAAGAATAATATAATTTTTAAGTTTCCAGATAAATTAAGCCTAAAATTAATTGAAAGAGCATTTTACATTTATACAAAATCTAATTTTGAAGAAAAAATTTATGACTTTAGAATCAAAAACAAATTAATACTCAAAAATGAATAGTTTAGAAATATTTCTAAATATTGCCTTAAGTAAAAACAAATTTACCATTTTAGTTGTTGAGAAAAAAAAAATAATTTTTTTTAAAGAACAAGAGTTATTAAATCATGGAAAAAAAATAATTCATGAAAACTTTGATGAAATCTTAAGAAAATTAATTTTAGAAATCGAAGCAAAATTTAAGATTTCTTTAAATAAAATAAACTTAATGATAGAACAAGAAATTTTGGAGTCCGTTGATGCAACTATAAAAAAAAACTTCGAAAATAAAAAAATAGATAAAAAAAGTGTAGAATATTTAATACAAGATCTAAGGTTTCAAGTGATAAAAAGTAACCCAGAAAAACAATTTATACATATAATAATTAGAAAATGTTTTGTTGATAATGATGAATATAATACTGTACCTATTGGTGAAAACTGTAAAGTTTTTTCAGTTGAAATAAGTTTTATTTATATTCCTAAAAAATTTCTAGAGTCACTCGAATTTTTTTTAAAAAAGAATCAATTGGATATAAAAAGAATTATAAGTACTAATTATGCTAAATCTTTATTAAATAAAGACACCGAGAATCTAGGATCTGCTGCTGTAGCAGTAACCGAAGATATAAATCTTAAAGAAGTGAACATTTTTAAGAAAAACAGAGTAAAATACGGTTTTTTTGAGAGAATATTCAGAATATTCGTTTGATTGTATTTTATCGTAATATTAGTTGTTTTTAATACCAGAATTTAAAACCTTATAAATCCACATGTCAATTTTAAATCAAAAAACAATAAATGGTATTATAGAATTTGAAGGTGTTTCATTGCATAAAGGCAAGAATGTTAAAATGAAAATAAAACCTTCGTCTCCAAATTCAGGTATAACATTTAGGAGAATTGACTTAAAAAAAAATAACATAATTTCTGCCAACTTTTTTAATGTAAAAGATGCTGTCTTGTGCACTACTTTGTCAAATGAAGCGGGTGTCAGCGTGTCAACAGTTGAGCATTTGATGGCAGCATTTTATGGATTAGGTGTTGATAATGCGGAAGTTGAAATTGATCAAGATGAACTTCCAATTATGGACGGCTCCTCTAAACATTTTGTAAATGCTATAGAGAAATCAGGTTTAAAAATTTGTGATGCGCCCATTAAAATTATCAAGATATTAAATAAGATATCTGTAAAAGACGGAAATAAGTTCGCATACATTGAACCCTCTAAAACTACATTAGAAATCGATTTTGAAATTAAATTTAATAATCCGTTAATTGGTGTTCAAAGAAATACAATCAGCGTCTATGAGGACGATTTGACTGATATATATAATTCAAGAACATTCTGCTTACATGAGGATATAGAAAAATTAAGAAAAATGAATTTAGCGAAAGGTGGATCTTTAGATAATGCAATTGTCGTTAAAGGAACAAATATTCTAAATGAAGAAAAACTTAGAAATAGTAATGAATTTGTGAATCACAAGATACTTGATTGCTTAGGAGATTTATTTTTATCAGGGTATAAAATAATTGGTAAAGTTGTTACTTCACAAGGTGGTCATAAGCTTACAAATGAGCTTTTAAGAAATGTATTTACGAGTGACAAAAATTTTAAAATTTTTGAATTAGAGGAAAAAACTATCCCTCACTCGTTTATTAATAAAAAAGCTCTAAAATCTATAGCTTAAAATAATTTTTAGTTTTCTAATAAATCTGTTAAAAATTATAAATGAGAAATTATTATAAATTTACTATATTATTTTTATTTTTAATATTTACTTCATGCTCGACTGATAAAAAAAAAATTTCAATTCTTGAAGATGATAACCTTGAATTGCAAATGATTGATGCATACAAACTAGGTTATGAGGAATTAAGCAAAGGAGACGCGCTTTATGCAGCAAAAAAATTTAATGAGGCTGAGTTATTGTATCCACAATCAGAATGGGCTCCTAAGTCAGTTCTTTTATCTGCTTATGCATACTATTCACAAAACTATTATGATGACGCATTATCGGAACTAGATAGATATTTTAAGAAATATCCTAAGCATATAAATATGGATTACGCACACTTTTTATATGCAATGTGTTATTATGAAAATATAATTGATGAAAAAAAAGATTTAGAACCTCTTTTACTTTCCAAAAAAAGATTTGAATTTGTCGTACAAAATTATCCAAATACCGACTTTGCGCAAGATGCCCAATATAAAATAAATTTGATAAGAGATGTAATGGCTTCAAAAGAAATGTATATCGGTAAGTACTATTTAAAAAAAAAAAAGTGGGCTGCAGCGATTAACCGTTTTAAAAATATTCTTGAAAAATATGAAACAACTATTTATGTAGAGGAAGCTCTTCATAGATTAGTTGAGACAAATTATAAAATTGGGTTAATTGATGAGTCATCAAAATACGCAAATCTTTTAGGATATAATTACCAATCCAGCGAGTGGTACGAACAATCTTACAAGATATTTAATAGAGATTATGAAACTTCATTTGACATCAAAAAAGAAAAGAAGTCTGTTTTTTCTAAGTTTAGAAAATTATTTAAATGAGAAAAGTAAATAGTAACTCAATAAAAAAAATATATAACCAAAAAATAAAATCGTTAGTTAAACACAACAAACTTTATTTTAATGATAATAGACCGATTATTTCTGATCATGATTACGATATACTTAAAAAAGAAATATTAGATCTAGAAAAAAATTATAAATTTTTAAAAAATAAAAATTCTCCCTCTAAAAATGTTGGATTTACCCCATCTAAGAATTTTAAAAAAATAAAGCATGTTGTTCCAATGTTATCTCTTAATAACGCCTTTGACAGGGAGGACTTAATAAATTTTGAAAAAAAAATAATTAATTTTTTAAATCTCAAAGAAAACTTTCCGTTAGAGTATAGTGTTGAGCCCAAGATCGATGGTATCTCTGCATCTTTGACATATAAGAACGGAAAATTTATTCAAGGATTATCCAGAGGTGATGGTAAAGAGGGAGAGGACATTTCCGAAAATCTTAAAACAATAGATGATATACCAAAAGAAATATCGGATAAGAATTTTCCAGAGGAAATTGATATTAGAGGAGAAGTTTTCATACAAAATTCAGATTTTGAAAGATTAAAAACTAAATTTGCAAACCCCAGAAATGCTGCCTCTGGATCATTAAGACAAAAAAATCCTTTAGAGACAGAAAAAATACCTCTTAAATTTATTGCTTATACTTATGGAAATATAAAAAATTTTCAAATTAATTCTCAGTCAGATTTTATAAAATTACTAAAAATTTGGGGGTTTAAAACAAATGAATTAAATAAAAAAATTAAGGGGATAGACAATCTTATTTTGAATCATCAAAAAGTTGAAAAAACAAGGGACATGATTGATTTCGATGTTGATGGTTTAGTATATAAAATAAATGATACGAATTTACAAAAAAGACTCGGGTTTGTTGCAAACGCTCCAAGATGGGCAATCGCACACAAATTTTCTGCCAATAACGCTATATCTGTAATTGAAAAAATCGAAGTCCAAGTAGGGCGAACAGGAGCCTTAACGCCTGTAGCTAAAATTAGACCAGTCAATATTGGAGGTGTTAAAGTATCTAACGCCACACTCCATAACGAAGATGAAATTATTAGAAAAGATATAAGAGAGGGAGATGAAGTAATCGTAGAAAGAGCTGGCGATGTAATTCCGAGAGTAATAAATGTAAATAAGAAAAAAAGAGAAAAAAAATCAAAAAAATTTATTTTTCCTAAATTGTGTCCATCGTGTGGTTCTAAAACAGAAAAAGAATTTAATTTTACAACAAAAAAAATTGATGCAGTAAGGAGATGTACTAACGATGGATTTAGCTGTGAAAAAATAGCAATAGAGAAAATTAAACATTTTGTATCAAAGGAAGCTTTTAACATTGATGGATTTGGAAAAAAAATAGTTGAGAAATTCTGGGATTTAAAATTATTAAGGCAACCACAAGATATATTTAAATTAAATTTTAAAAAAATAGAAAAACTAGAAGGATGGGGAGCTTTATCAGTTTTAAACTTAAGAAATTCAATTGAGGCAAAAAAAAAAATTACGTTTGAAAAATTTATTTATTCTTTGGGAATTAGGCATATTGGTCAGGAGAATGCAAAATTAATAGCTATGCATTTAAAAGATCCGAAAAATTTTTTAAGTTTAAATGATGATAAAAATTTTAAAGATTTATCAAACATTGATGGAATTGGTAATGTACAAATTAATTCGATAAAAAACTTTTTCTCGAATGATAAAAATATTAAAGTATTATCTGATTTAAACAATGCTCTTTCAATAGAAAACTTTAAAGAGATTAATAAAAAAGGCAAACTTGTAAACAAAACATTTATGCTTACAGGTAAACTAAGTAAAATGAGTAGAGCTGAAGCAAAATCCTTGATCGAACAGAATTCTGGAAAGATAATTAGCAATGTAAATAAAAAACTTAATTATTTGATTATCGGTGATAAACCAACAAATAGGAAAATTATCGAGGCTAATGACTTACAAATTAAAATATTAAACGAACTTGAGTTTTTTAAAATGTTAAATGAGAACTAAGCCAGGTTTTCTCTTTCTTAGACAAATATTTCGAAAGTTTTGAATAAACCAATAAATGATACTTTTTCCAATATTCAATCTCTTTTTTGTTAAGATGTTTAAAATTAACAAGCTCTTTATCAATAGGAGCTAATGTCAGGTTCTCAAATTTCAATTTTTTATTTTTTTTAGTAACATAAACTAAATTTTCTATTCTTATACCAAATTTACCTTCTTTATAATATCCTGGTTCATTACTTAGTATCATACCCTCTCTCAGTTTTATTTTATTAAATTTTGAAATTGCTTGAGGACCTTCATGAACATTCAAAAAAAATCCGACACCATGTCCGGTTCCATGCGCATAGTCAAGATTTGATTTTTTTAGATATTTTCTTGCATTGACATCTAGTTGTTTTCCAGTGCTAAATTTTTCAAGATCACTTGTTGTGACAGCAATATGCCCTTTAAGTACTTTCGTAAAAATATTTTTAATATTTGAGGGCTGATTATTAAAACAAATCGTTCTTGTAACATCAGTTGTACCATAGTGATATTGACCTCCTGAATCACACAAATAAATATCTTTTTTTTTAATTTCTCTATTTGTTTTTTTAGATGCATTATAATGAATTATAGCGCTATTCGGACCAGATCCTGAAATTGTATTAAAACTTGGATATAAGTAATTTTTATTTTTTTTTCTAAAATTTTCTAATTTTTTTTGAACACTCAATTCAGACATCTTTCTATTCGATTGATTTTTGATCCAATACAAAAATTTTGTTAATGCCAATCCATCTTCCAAGTGTGCTCTTTTCATGAAAAATAACTCTTTCTTATTTTTTATTGATTTTAAATAGTAACATGGGTCATTTATATTTTTAATTTTAAATTTTTTTGAAATTATATTTTGTTTGAAAATTGAACATGTTTTAAAATCAATATTGAAGCTTCTTCCATGCAAGGTATTAATTAACTTTTCGAATTTTGTTGGATCAAGATATTCGTTGTAGGTAATTTTTCCTTCGTTAACTAAATTTTTAATTTTTGATTTTTCTGCTATCAATTTTAAAAATTTATTTTTACCAATTATCAAATTACCATTTGGCAAAGGTGAATATGGAGTATCAAACCCCCGTATATTAAGTATCCAAGCAATATTTTCTGGTGCAGTTATCAGCAAATAATCAATTTTATTTTTTCTTAGGTATTTTCTTATTAAATTTATTTTATATTTATGTTTTTGACCTGTTATTTTACTTGAAATTGAAAAAAATAAATTATTTTTATTTTCATTTTTTTGATTTATTTTAAAAATATCTTTATTTACTTCTTTAATTTGTATTTTTTTTCCAAAGTAAGATCTTATTTGAGCACTTGTAAAAAGTCTGGTGTCAATACCAAGACACTCATTTTTTAAAATAGCCTTAGGTAATTTTTTATGAATCTCAATAATCTTAAAATTTTCCCCTGACTCTTTTTTAGATTGTACGGTATATCTTCCATCAACAAATAAATAATTTTTTTTTTTTAGAACAATTGCCAAACCAGCTGATCCCGAAAAATTACTAATATACCTTAAAATATTATTGTTAGAAGCTTCTGTAAAAAATTCATCATTTTTGGGTATTATATATCCATCAATCTTTAGTTTTTTGAATTTCTTTCTTAAACCTTCTATTCTTCTGCTAATAGTAATCATTTTAGTCTTTTTTGGTACCTCATCCACCCTGGACTTCTTTTCTCATTTTCAAAATCAGTATCTTGATTAAATTCAAATCCATCATCACTATTACTGTAGTCATCATAATACTCTTTCTTTTCAACAAATTTTTCAGGGATTTCCTCTATAAATCTTGAGGCTAAACTATCAATGTAATCTCCTTGGTAAAATCTGTTCATCGAAAATGATATATTTGCAAATTTTCTTGCTCTAGTTATTCCCACGTACGCTAACCTTCTTTCCTCCTCAAGTCCTTTTTGACCTTTTTCTTCAATGGATTTTTGGTGAGGAAATAAACCCTCCTCCCATCCTGGTAAAAATATCATATCAAACTCTAAACCTTTTGAGGCATGCATTGTCATTAAATTTATTTTTTGACCATCCCAATTTTCATCAATTGATGTGGCAAGAGAAACGTGTTCAAGAAAACTTTCTAAATTATCAAACTCTTTCATCGCACTCAAAAGTTCTTTTATATTTTCTAATCTATTTTCATTTTCTAAATCTTTTTTATCTTTTAGCATTGCAGAGTATCCTGACTCATCAAGAATAATTTGTAATAACTTTACATGATGGGTTTTTTTTAATTTAAAATCTGATCTCCATTTTTCTAGTAAATTTAAAAAAATATTTAATCCAACTTTCGTTTTTGGCTTAATTTTATTCATTTCTAAAAGTTTTCTACTTGCGGTTTCTAAACTCAAAAAGTTTTTTTTTGAAAATTCGTGAATTTCTTTTAATGTACTTTGTCCTATAGATCTTTTAGGATTGTTTACCACTCTTTCGAATGCCAAATCGTCCTTATTTTGAAAAATTAATCTTAAATAAGATATACAATCTTTAATTTCTGCTCTTTCGTAAAACTTAATTCCTCCAATTATTCTGTAAGGAAGCCCGATCTTTAAAAATCTCTCTTCAAATTCTCTAGTTTGAAATATTGCTCTAACTAAAATTGTTATCTCATTTAATGAAATATTTTTCCGTGCTTTTTCAATTTCGTCACCTATTCCGATTGCTTCTTCTTTCCCTGTTCTAAAACAGTTTAATTTAACTAACGATCCTTCATTAGATGAGGTTTTTAAAGTTTTTCCAACTCTTTTTTTGTTATTGGATATTAATGCAGATGCAACTGACAAAATATTTTCGGTAGACCTATAATTTTCTTCAAGTCTAATTATTTTTGTATTTTCGTAAAATTTGTCAAAATTTAAAAAATTATCTATTTCAGCACCTCTCCAACTATAAATAGATTGATCATCATCTCCAACACAACAAATATTATTGTATTTTTTTGAAAGAAGCTTAAGCCATTTACTTTGGATAAAATTAGTATCTTGGTATTCATCAACCAAAACATACTTAAAGTTATTATTGTATATTTCATTTATACTAGGATTATTTTCGAGGATATAAACACAATGTAATATTAAATCTCCGAAGTCACAAACATTTAAGTCTAAAAGTTTTTTTTGGTAGATTTTGTAAACTGGTAAAACTATTTTCTCGAAAATATCTTTTTTATTTATTATTACTTTATCAGGATAAAATCCTTTATTTTTCCATCTATCGATAATAGCCAGAATTGCTTTTGGAGATAATTTTTTAATATCTATATTTTCAGATTTACAGATATTTTTAATCAACCTTATTTGATCATCTGTATCAATTATAGTAAAATTAGAATTTAAATTTACTGCACTAGCATGCCTTCTCAAAATTTTTGCAGATATTGAATGAAATGTGCCAAGCCATGGCAATCCGGTCGCTGTTTTATGCAATATTTTACTTACTCGATATTGCATTTCACTCGCAGCCTTATTGGTAAATGTCACGGACAAGATTTGACTTGGGTAAGCTTTTTTTGTTTTTATTATATGTGCAATTCTAGAAGTTAGTACTCTAGTTTTTCCAGATCCAGCGCCAGCAACTACGAGCACAGGCCCTTCTGTGGAAATTACCGCTTTTTTTTGCTCTGAATTAAGGTTTTTTAAATATTCAAAGTTTATCATTTACAAATAATCATTATAAATCTCTTTATATTTCATGAAAAAAATTTATTTCAATTTAAAAAGTAATCCAAAAAATGGATTTTTTTTACTTTCGACCATATTTTTTCTGTATTTATTATACTTATCAATACCAAGTTTATACAATACTGGTAGAGTTCAAAAAGTCCTTTATGACAACTTATCTACAGAATTTGGTTTAAATCTAAGTTTATCTAGCGCGATTACTTATAGAATTTTACCTAAGCCTCATTTTTATATAAAAGACACAAATTTATTTCAGTCGAAACCCGAGGAACAAAGTAAAATTGGCGAAATAAAAGATTTAAGAATTTTTATAAGTCAAAATAATTTTTTTAAAAAGAATGATATTAAAATAAAAAATGTAATATTTTCAGACGCAAATTTTTTTTTTGATAGGGAAAACATTGATTTTATTAAAAATCTTTTCAATACAAATTTTCCCCAAAAAAAAATAAATATTAAGAAAAGCAAAATTTTTTTTAACGACAAAAATAAAAATACTGTTTTTATTTATAGTATCTTAGATTTGAACTTTGAAATTTTAAAAAAAAAACAACAAAATGTTTTTTATACAAAGGGAAGTATATTTAATATACCGATTAGTTTCGAGTGGGAAAAAAATTTAGAAACTCAAAATACTACATCTAAATTTAAAGCAAAAAGAGTTGGTATAAGTTTTATTAATAGAGGTAAATTATCTGGAAAAAATTATATTTACGAAAATAATTTAAATATTTTATCTAATAATATTAAAACAAATTACCAATTTGATGGCAGAAGTATAAAAATAAATTCTAGTAAATCTTTAATTAAAAATACCCCAATTAGTTTTTATGGAATTGTAGACTTATTACCTTTTAATTTTTATTTCGATATTAAGGCGAAAGAAATCGATCTAAAGTATTTTCTCAAAAATACGAAAATATTAAATAAAATAATAGAAAGCAATTTGCTTCAGAATGATAATATTAACGGTTTTTTAAATATTAAATCAGATAAAATTTATAAAAATAGAATTTTTGAACAGGGAAATATTTATGTAAAATTTGAAGATGGAGGCTTAAACTTAAATAATTCTGTTTTATCAAAGGATAAAAATTTAATATTAACTTTAAAAAATTCATTATTTGTTAATAATGATGGCAATGTATCACTAAATGGAGTTTTAAATCTAGAGATTTTGAACTTTGATAATTTTTATAAAATCTTTTCAGTTCCAAAGAAAAAAAAATTTAAAAAAAAATTTAAAAAAATTAATTTTAGCTTCCTTTTTAACTTGAAAGATTCAAATATTGAAATAGATAAAATATCTTTTTTAGATAGTAAAAATAAAGTCTTACAATCCAAGAAAGTAGATAATTTTGTAGAAAATAACTTTCAGACAAAATATAATTTATCTAATCCAATCTTATTAAGAAATTTTATTAAAAAGGTAGTAATTAATTATTTAGATGAAGGGTAAATCATTTTACGTGGATCAACAATTTTATTATAATCATTTTCATTAATTAATCCTGACTTTAACGCTTCATGCTTTAATGATGTATTGTTATTAAGCGCTCTTTTAGCAATCTTAGCAGCATTATCGTACCCAATCTTGGGAGATAAAGCGGTTACCAACATAAGTGAGTTTTCCAACAAATCTTTTATTCTTTTTTTATTTGCCTTTATTCCTTTAACACAATAATTGGCAAAGTTTTTTGAGCTATCAGTTAATAAAATTATTGACTGTATAATATTATGTGCCATTAGCGGTTTAAATACGTTCAGTTCAAAATGTCCATGTGATCCAGCAATCGTTATTCCATTATGATTACCGATTACTTTGGTGCAAACCATAGTAATTGCTTCACATTGTGTTGGATTAACTTTCCCAGGCATTATTGAGGAACCTGCCTCATTTTCTGGCAAAATTAGTTCTGAATATCCGGCTCTAGGACCAGATCCTAAGAACCTAATGTCATTTGCAATTTTCATTAGAGATACTGCAGTCGTATTAAGAGCACCTGAAAAATTAACAATTGGATCATGAGATGATAATGCAGCAAATTTATTTTTTGCATTTTTAAATGGTAATTTAGTATGTTTAGCTATCTCTCTCACAACTTTTTTATCAAAATTTTTAGTTGTATTTATTCCAGTACCCACTGCTGTTCCTCCTTGAGCGAGAAAAAAAATTTCATTTAAACTTATCTTTATTCTTCCAATACAATCTGAAAGCTGAGATTGATATCCAGAAAATTCTTGTCCTAACGAAATAGGAGTAGCATCTTGAAGGTGAGTTCTTCCAATTTTGATTATCTTATTAAACTCTTTTACTTTTCTTTTTAGTGTATTGTTCAACAATTCTAAATTTGGCAAAAGCTCATGCATTGTCTTTGAAGCAATTGCAATATGCATTGCTGAAGGGAATACATCGTTTGTAGATTGCGATTTGTTAACATGATCATTTGGATGAACTGGCTTTTTTGTTCCTTTTTTACCTCTTAAAATCTCTATTGCTCTATTTGAGATTACCTCATTGACATTCATGTTAGTTTGAGTTCCTGAACCTGTTTGCCAAACTTTAAGTGGAAAATTATCGTCAAGTTTTCCTGAAATTACTTCATTTGAGGCTTTTATTATTGCGTTACCGATTTTTTTATCAAGTTCTTTATTTTTTATATGCACTATAGCTGCAGATTTTTTAATTATTGCAATTGATTTAATTATAATAGGATTAATTAAAATATCTCCGATATTAAAAAATTTCTTTGATCTCTCTGTAGATGCGCCCCAATACTTGTCAACTGGAACTCTAATAATTCCAATACTATCATATTCTTTTCGTGTTTTCATACTTTATAGTTTGAACGATCTGATATAAATCTTATACATTATGTTGAACAAGAATCAAATAGGAGCTTTATGTCAAATTTTCAAAAAGTAGGTTTATTTATGAAAACTTTTGGTCAAGAGATTAAGAACAAACCTAGTTTAAGTAGTGATAAAATAAATAATTTAAGAATTGAATTAATTGAGGAGGAGTTGAAAGAATTAAAATACGCAATTAAAAACCATGATTTACTAGAAACTGCAGACGCACTTACTGATATTTTGTATGTAACTTATGGAGCAGGACATGCATTTGGAATTGATCTAGATAAATGTTTTAATGAGGTACAAAATTCAAACATGAGCAAACTCGGGGAAGATGGAAGGCCTATTTATAACGAAAAAGGAAAAGTAATGAAAGGTCCAAATTATTTCAAACCGAATTTACTTAAAATTTTAGATTAATTTTAATTTATAATTTTTTCAAAAAAACAATATCAGAGTCAAATTTCTTTCCTTTGTGTTGATATATTTCCTTAACATTATCAAATAAGTATTTTTGTTGTTCTTTTGAAAGTATTTTAGAACTAAAATAGTTTTTACTGTTTAATTTTTCTAAAACTTCGTCAAAGAATAATTCATCATTTCCTCCATCATTTAAATGTTTATAGATTTTAGGAAAGTTGTAATCTTCAACAATAAAATAACCGTTTTTCTCAACATACTTAAAAAAAAAAAATTAAGTTTTTTAAAATATGTGTTAAAATATGAGAACCATCATCAATTATAACTTTAAATTTTTTATTAGAAATTTCACTCTCAAGCTGGTTCAAATTAGATTCACTTCTAAGATCACAATAAAGAAATTTAATTCTTTTTGATTTAAATTTAAATTTGAAATTTCGATCGATGCCATATATCTGAGCGTTATCAAAGTATTTTGCAAATGCAGCACACGAAGATCCATACCAAGTTCCTATCTCTAATAAATTAAAATTTTCTGATTTAAATTCTGACAAATATTTTTCATAAAATTTGGAATATCCATGACCAATAATTTCACTCGATTTTTTATTATATTGATTTTTTACATTTGATGCCTTATCTGTTCCATAATAAGTAAATAATTCATCAAGCGTCTCTTTTTTTATAGTATAATAATCAATGTTAATTTTTTTCTTAAAAAGAAAGGCAATTTTTTTGTAAATTAGTGTTATTTTATTCATATCAAATGTAATATTGATTTGCTCTAATAATATAGGTCATAAATTGCATTGAAATATTATAAAATACTTAATTGTTATGATGTCAAAATTTAAAAGAAAAATCTTTAAAAAAGTTTCACCTTTTATTGGTGGTATATTGGATACTTTATTTTTAACGAATTTTTCTAGAAGGGGACTTGATTACTACCACAATTATCATCAAAATGACTATACCTTTAATAAAGATGTTGTTTGCTTAATACATGTACCAAGAACAGGGGGAGGAACATTAAGAGCTTACATGAGTGAAAATAAAAAATATCATACATTAAATCTTGGCGCTCAACATTATCCAGTTTCTCTTCTGTGCGATCCTAAGGATTTTAAATATATAACTACATTTAGAGATCCGATCGATAGAACTATATCGCATTATAACATGCTGTTAGAAATGAAAACAAAAGTTGCATCATTTGGTTTTTCCAATTGGTTAATGAATGATAAATTTTCAAGAAATTTGTACTGCCAATATTTTAGCGGATATGTAAACTCTAATGTAGATCAACAAATTTATAATTTAGCGCTTGAGAATCTTAAGAAATTTTATTTTGTAATAGATTTCAATAAATTCGATACAGAAGCTGAAGAATTATTTAAATTACTGAATTTAAATTTTGATAAAATCAAAAATCATGGATACAGAATTGTTAATAAAAGTGACGAGGATAGTCATAAACTTAAAACTCTTTGTGAAAAATATAACTATTGGGACATAAAACTTTATAAAGAATTTCTTAATCTCAAAAGTAAGTAAATTTTTAAATAATTATGAAAAAAATATCTTTATACATCTTTCTAGTTTTGACGTTCTCTCTTTTTACTTCACATTCGTTTTCAGAAAAATACTCAATTACAAATCCTGAAAAATTCCAAGATGAAAAACAAAAAGGTTATC
>MDTG01243212.1_pt1 | contig 17379 bp, 19 predicted proteins | sample 811421 | NCBI WGS metagenome assembly MDTG01 (sample SAMN05326645, study PRJNA326480) | marine metagenome | isolation source: seawater | place: Pacific Ocean: South East | collected 2011
CTGAATGCCAAAAGCAATAATTATAAAAAAAAATGGGGGTCCTGAAGTTTTAGAGCTTCAAGATGTCAAGGTCGGAGCACCCGGCCCAGATGAAATTAAAGTGACCAATCATGCAATTGGATTAAATTATATTGATACCTATCATAGATCAGGTTTGTATCCCCTTAAGTTGCCGAGTGGAATTGGTTTAGAGGCTGCGGGTAAAGTGGAGGAAGTTGGATCTAATGTTAAAGAATTTAACATAGGTGATAATATAGCGTACGCTTCTGTGCCATTAGGAGCATATTCACAACAAAGAATTATTCCATCTAATATAGCCGTAAAAGTTCCAGATGGTATATCACATAAACAAGCAGCAACCTTAATGACTAAAGGTTTAACTACTAATTATTTACTTTGTAAAACTTATAAACTTAAAGCTGGTGAAATTGTTTTATTTCATGCTGCTGCAGGAGGTGTTGGTCAAATATTTGCTCAATGGGCTAACAGTATAGGTGCAAAAGTAATAGGCACGGTTGGCTCTGATGAAAAAATTAAAGTAGCAGAAGAAAATGGTTACGCACACGTCATCAATTATACTAAAGATGATTTTGCTAAAAAAGTTTTAGAGATTACAAATGGCGAGGGAGTTCCAGCTGTATTTGATGGGGTAGGTAAAAATACTTTTCATGGTTCGTTGGCATGTTTAAAAACAAGAGGGATGATGGTGAGTTTTGGAAATGCATCAGGTCCTCTTGATCCAGTTAACGTTCCAAAAGATATTCAACCTAAAGGACTTTACTTGACTAGACCTTCAATTGGTCAATATTTTACAAATAGAAAAGAACTTCAAGCTGGAGCGGATGCAATATTTGAAAAAGTTAAATTCGGTAAGATTAAAATTAAAATTTCAAAAGAATATAGTTTAATAGATGCAAAAAAAGCCCACGAAGATTTAGAAGCTAGAAGACTAAAAGGTCCAGCTATATTAATTCCATAATGAATAAGAAAATAATATCTCCTTGCATCAGTATTTGTAGGACTGATCCTGTTACAGGTTTCTGTTATGGTTGTGCAAGAACTAATGAAGAAAAGAAAAAATGGAAAGATGAAAATACTACGTATGATTGGAAAGAGGAAAACCTAAAAATTATTATAACTAGAATGCAAGGTTGGCAATTAGGAACTTTTAAAGAGTCTTACGATCATAAAAAAAACAATGGTATCTCTTTATTTAAAAAAAAAACTATTAGAGAACAAATAATTATAAATCGTTTTTCATCGAGTCCATATCACTCAAGTGATATTTTAAAGCTTGATTTGAAAGTCTTATTTCTTGCAAAAACAAAAAAATAGAAATGATCATACAAACACAACATGATGCAAAATTTAATCTAGCAACTTGTAGATTTCCTAGGTAAAGCAATAAAACTGTTGTCATATTAAATAAAAAACCAAAAGCTGCAAAACCCATAGTATACTTTAAGAGATTTGTTCTGTTATTAAGAACATGTAATTGATTTTCCAATTGTGGGGGAGTTTTTTTATCAAATGTTAATTGATCGTGTAACCTTCTAATTAACCCGCTCAATGTATGAAATCTATTACTATACATCGTCATCATTAAAGGTATAGCTGGGAACATCAATGCTGCAACTGTGTAATCTATATCCATTTCGAATCAAATTGATTATGAAGTTAGTGTTTGATATTTACAAGTAATATTTCATGCAACAATTAAAAATTTTTATAGAATTAACACGGCTTAGTAAACCGATCGGATTCATGCTTTTATTTTGGCCTTGTTCCTGGGGGTTAGCATACGCTAATACGTTAAATTCTAATTTTAGTTTATTCTATAACTACTTAGTTCTGTTTTTCCTAGGATCAATTTTAATGAGAAGCGCGGGATGTATATTCAACGATATTGTAGATAAGGACTTTGATAAGAAAGTTCAAAGAACTAAAAATCGTCCCATAGCTTCTAACAAAATTTCTGTAGAATTTGCTTTTATTTACGTATTGGTATTATGCATCCTCGCTTTTTTAATTTTAATAAAATTTAATAATTTAACAATCATACTTGGGATAAGTTCAATGTTGTTAGCCTTCGCTTATCCTTTTATGAAAAGAATTACTTACTGGCCTCAACTATTTTTGGGTATTACTTTCAATTGGGGAATTATAATGGCATGGACTGCAATTAATAACAGTATATCTATATAAGTAATTATTCTTTACATATCGGCCATATTTTGGACATTGGGTTATGACACGATTTATGGGGCTCAAGATATGTCGGATGATGAAATAATAGGATTAAAATCTACCTCAATTAAATTTAAAAAACATATTAAATTATTTGTAAGTATCTGTTATTTAATTTCTAGCATATTATTAATTTTATTATTATACGATAAAATAAGATTCAACTTATCATCACTTTTTATAATTTTATTTTTTTTTAGCCTGATCAATCAAATAATAATTTTTAATAAAAAAAAACCATTGACATGTCTTAATGCTTTCAAACAAAATAATTATTCTGGTTTATTTTTATTTTTAGGTCTTTATTTAGAAAGTATTAATTATGGAATTTAAAGAAGTAAAAATAATTTTAAAAAGATTATACAGAGAATATGTTAAAAAACATTTAAGCAAAATATTTATTTCTTTAATACTCTCAATATTTGTTGCTGGAAGCACTGCAGCTATTGCATGGTTATTAGACCCTGCTGTAAAAAAAATATTTATAGAAAATAACACAACTTTTTCTTGGTTAATCCCAATTCTTATTATTCTTGCCTTTAGTGGGAAGGGTTTATCTTTGTACCTAGCAAGATTAATAATTATAAGGGTTGGTGCTGAAATCTCAGGTCAAATCAATAAACAAATTGCTGATAATATTATCAAAGCAGATATACAAACTTTAGATAATAGACACTCTGGTAAATATGTGTCGAATGTAATGTATGATTCTGGCCAAATTCAAAACCTTGTTAGCACAGGAGTTTTAAATCTAATGAAAGATAGTTTTTCAGTTATTGCCTTGGTGGGTGTTATGATTTATCAAAATTGGAAGTTGGCCTTATTTGCAATGCTAATGATGCCTCTTGCAGGTGGGTTAGCAAAATCACTTGGAAAAAGAATAGGGAAAGCTGTAGGTAAAGCTGGTGAAGCTACTGGAATTTTAGTTACTTTCTTGTCAGAAATTTTTAAAGGCTCCAGAATGATAAGAATTTATCAAAAAGAAAAAGTTGTAAATTCTGAAGCTAACAAAATAATAAATGATGTTGTTGAAAAAAATATTAAAACGGCAAGTGTTTTGATCAGAGCCACTCCACTTATGGAGGCTTTAACTGGTATAATGATTGCAGGTTTTATTGCCTATTCAGGTGTCTTAATTTCTGCAGGTGAGTTGGAAGTAAATAATTTTTTTTCATTTTTAGCAGCTATGATGCTAGCCTACCAACCAATTAGATCTTTGGCTACTTTAAATTTAGCGGTATATCAAGGCGCCACTGCGTTCAAAAGGATAAGCAAAATAATTGACAGAGAAGTTATGGTTAAAAATGATGAAAGCTTACCAGATTTAAAAGTCACTAATAGTAATATAGTATTTAATAATGTTGGTTTTAAATACGATACAACTGATAGACCAACAGTAAAAAATATAAACTTTTCAATTGAAGGCGGTTCACTAGTAGCATTCGTAGGACATAGTGGAGCTGGTAAAAGTACAATTTTAAATCTTTTACCAAGGTTTTATGAGCCTCAAAATGGTTCAATAAAAATTGATGATCAAGATATATCAAAAGTTAAATTATATTCGCTTAGAAAGTATATTTCTTTAGTAAGCCAAGATGTAATTTTGTTTGATGATACTATAAAAAAAAATATTTCTTATGCAAATGAAAAAGCAGATTTTAAAGATATTAAGCAAGCTTGCGATTATGCTGCAGCGACTGAATTTATTGAGAAACTTCCAAATAAGTTTGAAACTACAATAGGCGAGAATGGTATTCGTTTATCAGGAGGACAAAAACAAAGAATTTCTATAGCAAGGGCAATTCTTAAAGAGTCGCCTATAATTTTACTAGATGAAGCTACTTCGTCTTTAGATGCAGACTCAGAGCAAATTGTGCAAAACGCAATTACTAATTTAACTAAAAATAGAACGACTTTAGTAATTGCGCATAGATTGTCTACTATTCATAATGCTGATAAAATATTCGTTCTTAAAAACGGTGAAATTGTTGACTCAGGCAAACACGATACTTTAATTGATAATTGTGAAGATTACAGATCTCTTTATCAAAAACAACTCAAATAAAATGTTTTTTTTATACAGGGTCTTTTCAAACTTAATATATCCTTTTTTATTTATATTTATTTATTTAAGGATTATTAGTAAAAAGGAGGATCCAACAAGATATAAAGAAAAAATTTTAATTTCACATTTTAGTGTAAAGAGAAATCCTAATAAAAAACTTATTTGGTTCCACGCAGCGAGCATCGGTGAATTGAAAAGTGTCCTACCTATTATTAAAGATTTAAATAACAAAAACAATAATTTGGAGTTTTTAATCACAACAATAACATTAAGTTCTAGCAACTTAGCAAAAGAGGAATTGAAAAAATTTAATAACGTTCAGCACAGATTTTTTCCTTTTGATGTGAATTTTTTGATTAAAAAATTTTTATATTTGTGGAAACCAAGTGTAATATTACTGGTTGACTCTGAAATTTGGCCAAATTTAATTGTTGAGTCTAAAAAAAAAAATATTCAAATAGGATTAATAAATGCAAGAATAACCACTAAATCTTTTAATAGATGGATGATTTTTCAAAAAACGGCAAGGAAAATCTTTAGTTTGTTCGATATTTGTCTTAGTTCTAACTCACAAACTAAAGAATATCTTTTTCTTTTAAATGCAAAAAATATTCATTTTAAAGGAAATATAAAATTAATAAGAAAAGTTGACACATCAGAAAATGAGAATGTTAATAATCATTTTCTAGCAAATACAAGATTTTGGTTGGCCGCAAGCACGCATGAGCCTGAAGAAAACCTTTGTTTAAAAACACATTTGATATTAAAAGAAAAATTTAAGAACGTTGTTACTATAATAGCTCCAAGACATATTAATAGGGTTAATAAAATTAAATCTTTAGCAGACTCTTTTAATCTCGATTCTCAAATTTTAAATAAAAACGAGAAAATTATTGATAACAAAGAAATTATTATAATCAACACATTTGGAGAATTGCAAAATTATTATAAATTTGCGAAATGTGTATTTATTGGAAAATCTTCAATTAAAAGTTTCAAAAATGTAGGCGGCCAGAATCCTATTGATGCAGCTTATTTGAATTGTAAAATTTATCACGGACCATATGTTTATAATTTTCAAGAAATATATGAAACTCTAGCTCAAAACAATATATCAATAGAGATAAAGTCATATTATGAACTTGCAAAATATTTGATAAAAGATTTAGAAGATGCAAAAAAAGAAGATATAGAAATTTCATCTTCTATTAAGAAACTTAGTCAAAAAACTTTAATAGATACAATGGAAGTTCTAAATAGCTTTATAATCAATGAATTTAAATAAACCAAAATTTTGGGATAAAAGAATAAGCATAACTTCTATTTTAATTTTTCCTATAACTTTAATTGTATTAATAATAATTTTTTTTAAAAAAAAATTTTCTAAATTAAAATATTACAAAATACCAATAATTTGTGTTGGAAATATTTATATTGGAGGGACAGGTAAAACTCCTATATCAATTTTTTTAGCAAAAGAATTGCTTAGTCTTGGTAGAAATCCTGTAATTTTGAAAAAATACTATAAAAATCAAAATGACGAGAACGAATTGATTAAAAATAATTTTAAAAATTTCATTCTTTGTGAAGATCGAGATATAGGAATAAGAAAAGCAGAAAAAAACTTGCACGATAGTGTAATTCTTGATGACGGATTTCAAGATTATAAAATAAAAAAAAATTTAAGCATAATTTGTTTTAATAAGAAACAATTAATAGGAAATGGACTTGTATTACCTTCAGGGCCTCTTAGAGAAACTCTAGTTTCTCTGAAAAATGCCAATATAGTATTAATTAATGGAGATAAAGATCGAAAATTTGAGGAGAAAATTTTAGGTATTAATAAAAATCTAGATATATTTTATTCGAAATACATACCCTCAAATATCGAGGACTTTAAAAATAAAAAACTACTAGCTTTAGCCGGTATAGGTAACCCAGAAAATTTTTTTGATTTAATTGAAGAATATGGGTTAAAGATTTACGAGAAAATGATTTTTCCAGATCACTACGTATTCTCTAAAAATGAAATACTTAATATAATAAAAAAAGCTAAAGATAATAAACTTGAAATTATAATGACAGAAAAAGATTTTTTTAAAATAAGAAATTTTGAGATAGATAATTTAAAATATTTGAAAGTTTCATTGGTAATAAATAAAAAAGAAAAGCTCATTAATATTATAAATAATTTATATGAAAAAAATTATTAGTTATTTTGTACAAGCGTTGTTTGTTAATTTTTTTTTTATTCTTGGACGTATTTTGGGATTAAAACTAAGTAGAAAAATATTCTCATTTTTATTTTCTTTTCTTGGTCCTTTCTTCAAATCAAGAAAAGTCATAGATAAAAATTTAGATACTTTTTCAAAAAACATTTCTGTAATAGAAAAAGAAAAGATAATTTCTAATATGTGGAAAAATTATGGAAAAACCTTTATTGAGTACATTTATCTAAATTACTTCCAAAAAGGAAATTCACATATTTCAGTAGTTGGAGAAGAAAATATATTAGATATTTCTAGAAAAAATGAAACGGTAATTTTCGTTTCAGGACATTTCGCTAATTTTGAATTAATGTCGATGGAGATTGTAAAAAAAAAAATTCAATTAGCTACAATTTATAGACCCTTAAATAATTTTTTTTTAAATCCTTTGATGGAATATCTTAGAAAAAAATATGTTTGTGAAAATCAAATTAAAAAAGGAATTAATGGGGTTAGACAGGCTATAGAGTTCATAAAAAAAGAACATAGTATAGCTTTAATGATAGACCAAAGAGTTAGTGAAGGAGAAAGGATAAATTTTTTTAATAAGCCTGCTCTTACAACTACTTTACCAGCTCAACTATCAATTAAATTTGGAATTACGATAGTTCCTGTTTATATAGAGAGAACCGATGATGATAATTTTAATATTGAATTTCTTAAAAGTTTGAATCCCAAAAATTTTACAGATAAAATTGAACTTTCTTTAGAGTTAAATAAAATTTTAGAGAGAATGATTATAAAAAATCCAAGTCAATGGATTTGGACACATGATAGATGGAAATAAATTATTATTTTTTATTTAATTTTTTAAATCTCTCATTAACTTCGATCGGCGAAAAATAAGCTTCTTGAAATTCGACGTTCCAATAATTTAAATTTTGTAATTGAATTTCTTTACCTGATATAGCACACAAAACATAATCCCCTTCTTCTATAATCTCAAAATAATTGTGCTTAAATATAAGTTTAGCTTTTTTTTTATTCATCAATAAATTATACAGTATATATCTTAAAATGAATATTGGTTTAATTGGTAGCGGTGGAAGAGAACATGCTCTTTGTAAAAAATTAAGTGAGTCCAATAAAATTAAAAAAATTTATTGTCTTCCAGGTAATGCAGGAACATCTGAGTTAGCGATAAATATTGATGTAGACATTTTAAATTTTAAAAAAATTTTAAAACTTATCAAATTTTACAAAATCAAAATTGTTGTTGTTGGTCCTGAAGAACCTTTGGTAAAAGGAATTGCTAATTTTTTAAGAAAAAATAATATTAAAGTTTTTGGTCCAAACAGATTAGCTGCTAAACTTGAAGGTTCAAAAGCTTTTATGAAAAGGATTTGCAAAGAATTTAAGATACCAACAGCAAAATTTCAAATTTGCACAAAAGAAAATCAAGTGTTGAATTTTGTTAATAAAAGCAATCTTCCAATTGTAGTTAAAGCTGATGGATTAGCGGCTGGAAAAGGAGTCTCCATTTGTAAAACAAAAAAAATAGCAATTAAAAAATCATTTGAAATCTTGAAAGGTAAATTTAAATCTTCAAATAAAGTTGTATTAGAGGAATTTCTTACTGGAGAGGAAGCAAGTTACTTTGTCATTGTTGATAAAAATAATTTTAAATTTTTTGGGACTGCGCAAGATCATAAACGTGTTTATGAGAAAGATCTTGGGCCAAATACAGGAGGTATGGGTGCATATTCTCCAGCTCAAATTGTCACAAAATCTATTGAAAAAAAAATAATTACTAAAATAATTAAACCAACATTATTTGCTTTAAAAAAAAAAGGCACTCACTACATTGGATTCCTTTACGTAGGTTTAATGATAAAGAACAATGAACCCTTTTTAATTGAATACAATATTAGAATGGGAGACCCAGAGTGCCAAGCTATTTTACCAAGATTAAAAACCGACTTATTTTCAATTATAAAAAATACAATAGAAAATAAATTAAATAAAACTTCAATAAAATGGTATGGAAAAAAAAGTATGACTATAGTTTTATGCTCAAAAGGATATCCAGGAAAATATAAAAAAAATATTGAAATAAGAAACTTAAATAAAGTAACTCTGTCAAAATCCGATTGTATTTATCACGCAGGAACAAAATTAGTAAATCAAAGATTAGTATCAAATGGTGGGAGAGTCTTAAATATTAACTCAACCGGAAAGAAGTTTACTAGTATTAGAAAAAAAATTTTATCAATTATAAGGAAGATAAATTGGAAGGATGGTTTTTATAGAAAAGATATAGGATGGAGGGTAATCGACTAATATGCGAATTATTGGCGGTTTATTCAAAGGTAAATTAATCACCTCATTGAGAAATTCTAACACAAGACCTTTAAGAGATGCTGTGAAAGAAAATATATTCAATATTTTACTGCACTCAAAAATTATTAAAATAAATTTAACAAAGTCAAACGTTTTAGATGTATATTCTGGAATAGGTTCATTTGGCCTAGAATGTTTATCAAGAGGTGCAAGAAAAGTATCTTTTGTTGAGTCCGATAAACTTGCATCAAAAATTTTAAAAGAAAATATTCAAATTTTGTCTCAATTTGATAAGTCATCAGTTTATAATGAAAAATTAGAAAATTTTCTAAAAAATGAAAAGGAAGAAAAGTATAATATTTTTTTTTTCGATCCTCCCTTTTCCGACAAAACTTTTGTAGAAAATTTAAATCAAATAAAAAAAAACGAGATTTTTAAAAAAAACCACTTAATTATAATTCATAGAGAGTCAAAAACTGAAGATAAGTTGGACGATTATATGGATACAATATTAACAAGGCGATACGGTAGATCAAAAATTATTTTTGGTTTATTTAACTGAGAAATTTTTTTGTTAATATTTTAACTTGTTCTACGCCTGGTTGATTATAAGGGTCAATTTTACTCATTTTTGCAACAAGAATAGTTTCCAAAATAAAATACGAAAAAAGTTCACCAATTAAAATTTCGTCAGCATTTTTTATTTTAAACTCCCTAAAAGGAATATTTTTTCTTTTAAAAGTTTCTAATAGAGCATTCTTTTGAGCAGTCTTAATTTCACCAAGACTTTTTTTATTAAGAAAATGATTTTTCTTAAGTGGATAATTAGCCCTAATCTTTTTTACTTTTTTATCATCTATACTAAAAATATGAAATAATTTATCTTTAGGTCCATCTAGATAAAGTTGAAGCAAACTATGATGATCTTTTGGTGCTTGTGAAATAATTGGTAAAAAACCTTTACCCTTCTTTCCAAGACTTTCACCTATTAATTGCTGACACCAGAAAAGAAATTTTTCTAGATCCGGCACATAGTTGATAAATACGATATTATTAATTTTTTTAAATTTAAATAAACTTAATAATTTTAGAACACTATCTTTAAGAAACAATTTTTTTTTTGAGCTTAAATACTTTAAGGTATTAAGTCTTAAGTTAGCAATATTCAATCCCATCAAGTAAGATGGTATAATACCTACCTCTGATAAAACAGAGTATCTTCCTCCAATGTTTTGCCTGTGCTCCACATAAAACAAATTGAATTTTTTTGCTATAAGAAAGAGAGGATTATTTTTTTTTTCCGTAATTATTATTATATTATTTGAATTTCTTTTTAATATATTCAAACTTGTTAAGTTAGCCAGTGTTTCAACTGTGTTACCTGATTTTGAAATAATTATGAAAAGTACATCTTTAAATTTTAATTTTTTTTTTAAAAAAAAATTCTTTTCTGGGTCAATATTATCGAAAAAATAAAATTTTTTTTTTATCTTTTTACTTAAAAAATTATAAATTGCCTCAGCGCCTAAAATTGATCCGCCCATACCTATAATCACCACTGTTTTAAAATTATCGAATTTTTTTAAATCTTTAATTTTGAAATTCAATTTATATTGCGTATTTAAAACATTTAATGTTTTGTCAGTCCTGTTTATTTCCTCTTTTATCTCTTTAATTAATTTCTCAAAATCTTTTAGTTTTTTTTTTATTAATGATTTATTTAAATGATTTTTTTGAATAAAATTAAAAGTTTTTATGTTTTCTGTAGTCACTTTTGTATTTTTTCAATAATTGACTTTTCAATATTAGAGGAATTTTTTCCTTTTATATTTTCTTTAGGTGCTTTTAAGATTTTTTTTATATTTTCTTTCTCATTAATATTTCTGTTTTTAATGCTACCTGGCTCAGGTATCTTATCGAATTCAGGTGGCAAGACTAAGGGTTGCTTTTTTTTTACTAAAAATTCATCAGTTGTATTAGTTTTTTCATTACGCAATACTTTGCCTGCTTCTTTAAGGCTTCCACAAGAAACTAAAAAAGTTAAAACAATCAATAAAATGTTTATATTTTTCATTTTTTAATCTTTTACAAAAAAACCTATAATAATAAAAATAAATATTCCTAAAGAAATAAATATATCTGCAACGTTGAAGGTAAACCAGTGAAAGTTATTGTAATGTATATCTAAAAAATCAGGTACTGCTCTATATATTATCCTATCATAAAAATTTCCTAAAGCACCTCCTATAATAATAGCATAAATTATCTTTTCCAAAGATTTTGATATAATTAAAAAATAAAACAAGATCACCAAAACTGTAGCTATTAAAAAAGTGATAGAATTATAAAATAAAGAAGAATTGGTACTTAAAAAACCAAAACCAATTCCAATATTCCAAATTAAATCAATGTTTATATAGTCGTTGATAAAATATTTTTCGTCACTAAAATCTTTTATAACTTTTATTTTTGTAATTCTATCAATAATAAATATTACGAGTATTAAAAGTCCAAAAAAAATATTTTGTTTTTTAAAAAATTTCTCTTTTGCTTCTTTAATCTCAATATTAAAATTCATTAACTTTTTTGGTTAAATTCATTACATCTCAAACATTTTTTATCTAAGATTTTCCAACATCTAGGACACTTGTTTCCCTTTGCTTTACTCACTTCTATTCTCATATCATTTTCTTCAGATAATATTTTTTCTGCTTTAGAAGTAATTAGATATTCTGCTAAATCTAAATTTTTTAATATTTCAAATTTACTTTTGTTTACACATAATTTTACATCTGCTTCTAAGCTAGAACCAATTTCTTTTGAAGATCTTTTTGTTTCAATTGCTATATTTGCTTCTTGTTTAATTTTGTACAGCTGATCCCATTTATCGCTAAGTTTTTTATTTTGCCAATTCTTAGGAATGCGCACAAAAGACAGTTCATGAATATTTTTTTTATCCTTTCCTATCAAACTGTAAATTTCATCTACAGTAAAAACTAAAATAGGAGCAAACCATGTAATTAAGCTTTCTAATATTATGTTTAATACTATTATACAGTTAGTCCTTTTTTTTGAATTTATTTTATCGCAGTAGAGAACATCTTTTCTTATATCAAAATAGAAAGAGGACAGATCTAATGTACAAAAATTTAATAATTCTTTATATAATTTATGAAAGTTGTAGTTTTTCAAATTATATTTGACTGACTCGCTAATACAATAAATTTTATGTAATATATATTGTTCTAATTCATCTAATTCACTCAAATTTATTTTTTCAAAATTTTGTTTTTCAAAATTATCTTTTAGGTTTCCAAGCATAAATCTAAAAGTATTTCTAATTTTTCTATAAGACTCCGCATGCTGTGATAAGATAGATTTATCGATCCTCAAATCTTCGGCATAATCAGAGGAAGCAACCCATACTCTCAAAATGTCTGCTCCATAATTTTTTAAAATTTCTTCAGGTGAAATAACGTTGCCCATTGATTTTGACATTTTCATTCCTTTTCCATCTACAACAAAACCATGTGATAAAATGCTTTCAAATGGAGCTTTACCTCTTGTTCCACAAGATTCTAATAGTGAGGAATGAAACCAACCTCTATGTTGATCGGAACCTTCTAAGTACATATCTGCTGGCCATTTTAAATCTTTTCTTTTCTCTAAAACAAAACTATGTGTTGACCCACTATCAAACCAAACTTCGACAATATCATTGAGTTTTTGATAATCGTCAGGGTTATGCTCTTTTCCTAAGAAAACTTTTGGATCATCTGTAAACCAACAGTCTGATCCTTGTTTTTCATAAATAGATGCTATTCTCTCTATAACCTTTGCATCTTTGAGGGGTTCTTCAGTCTTTTTATTAATAAATATGGGTAATGGGACGCCCCAAACCCTTTGTCTTGAGACACACCAGTCAGGCCTTCCTTGAACCATAGATAATAATCTTTCTTTTCCTTTTTGAGGGTAAAAAACAGTATTATTGATTGCCTCGATAGCTTTTTTTCTAAGATCATTTTTTTGCATTGAAATAAACCATTGAGGTGTTGCTCTATAAATTAAAGGAGCTTTGGATCTCCATGAATGAGGATAACTATGATTAAGCTTATCATTTTTAAGTAATTTATTTTGTTCTTTTAGCTTTTCTATAACAATAGGGTCTGCTTTAAATATATGAGTATTATTAAAATATGGTATTTCTTTAGTGTAAAGGCCTGCATTATCTACCGTATAAAGAGAAGGTATATTGTTCTTTAGGCATAAATTATAATCATCTGGACCATGACTAGGGGCGCAATGCACTATTCCTGTTCCTTGATCTAAGTTGACAAAGTGTGCATCTAACATTGGAACATTATATTTAAAACCCATATTTTTAAATGGATGACTACAAATAGTTCCATTGAATTCAGACCCTTTAAAGGTTTTTAATTCTTTAAAATGTTTAATCCCACATTCTTTTAAAATTGACTCTAAAAGATTTTTTGCAACTACAATTTTTTTGTCCTTAAAATAATCAAGATCTTCAATTTCTAACAGCGAATATTCTATGCTACTATTGTATGCTAATGCTTTATTAGCGGGTATTGTCCATGGAGTTGTTGTCCAAATTATAACACTTGTATCTTTTAGGAAATCTTTATTTGTTTCTTTAACTTTAAAGGCAACAAATATTGTATTAGAGGTGTGATCTAGGTATTCAACCTCTGCATCAGCTAAGGCTGTTTTTTCTACTGTCGACCATAAAACGGGTTTAAACCCTTGATATAAGCTTCCGTCCAAAAGAAATTTTCCTAATTCTCTTACAATTTGCGCCTCAGCCTCAAAGCTCATAGTAGAATAATAATTTTCAAAATCTCCCACTACACCTAGCCGCTTAAACTCATTTATGTGCACATCTATCCAGCTTTTTGCAAACTCTCTACACTCCTGCCTAAAATCTTTAATTGGAACTTCATCCTTATTTTTTTTCTTTTTCTTATACTGTTCTTCAATCTTCCATTCAATTGGCAGTCCATGACAATCCCATCCTGGGACATATACAGAGTCTTTTCCATCCATTTGATGAAAGCGTGTGATCATATCTTTCAAAATTTTATTAAGAGCAGTTCCCATATGTATGTGCCCATTCGCATAAGGAGGACCATCGTGTAAAATAAATTTTTCTTTACCTAAAGAACTTTTTCGAATTTTTTTAAAAATTTTATCATTCTCCCACTTTTTTAGAATTTCAGGTTCTTTAGCAGGCAAGTTGGCTTTCATGGTGAAAGCCGTTTTTGGTAATTGCAAAGTATCTTTGGACATATTTTATTTTTTTGCTTGTCTTATATCAAGTTTTATTTGTTTCTTTAAATATTCTAAATTTTTAAATTTTTTTTCTGATCTTATAAATTTTTTAAAACTTACATGTATTACCTTATTATATAAATTTTTATTAATTCCAAATATATTTGTTTCTAATAATAATCTTTGTCCCTTAAATGTAGGCCTATATCCTATATTAGCAATACCATTTTTATTAAGTTTACCAAAATTAACGTTTACAGCGTAGACTCCTAATTTAGGAATTACATAATTGCCTAAATTCATATTACATGTTGGAAAACCTATTTTACGTCCTCTTTTTTTTCCTTTAATTACTTTTCCTTCTATGCACCAATTACGATTTAATAATTTATTTATTTCTTCAATTTTACCTAATCTAATTTTTTTTCTGATATATGTAGAAGATATTATCTTTTTATTTTTTTTGTAAGGAGTTGTTATAATATTCTTATAATTAAATTCTTCTTCAAAATTTTTTAATGTTTTTAAATTTCCACGGCGTTTAAAGCCAAATTTAAAATTTTTACTAACATATAAATATTTACATTTTGTCTTTTTATGAATCACTTTTTTAATAAAATGCTCAGCTGACATAGATGAAAATTTTTTATTAAATTTAATTACTATTAAAAAATCTAATTTTAATTTTTTAAATTGATCCTTTTTTTGTTGTAAAGAATTTATTCTATGATCTTTTTTTTTTTTTCCAAAGAACATAACAGGCATTGGTTCGAATGTAATGACGCCTAATGGCAGTTTTAATTTATTAGCTTTTTCTCTAGCTTCATTAATAACTTTTTGATGACCTAAATGTAACCCGTCGAAGTTACCAATGGCTATAACGCCTTTTAAATGTTTGCGATTTATATTCACATTATTATATATTTTCATTACCATTGAAATTCTTTCTGAAAAAATTTTGATTTTACGTCGTATCTTTTCAAAAGAGATTCTAATTCCGAGGTTTCTTTGAATTCATTTCTATGAACTCCATCAGTTATAAATATACTATCGATATTTAAATTGTTAGCTCCTTTAATATCTGTTCTCAAATTATCACCTATCGCTAAAACTTTTTCATTTGTATTAAAGCACATTTTATATACTTCCTTATGAGGTTTTCCAAAATAAATTACTTTTCCTCCTAATTCCTCAAATTCTTTTGCCACCGAGCCAGCGCATAACTCTTCAATATTACCTCTATGTACTGTCAAATCTGGATTAGTGCAGATTAATTTTTTCGAAATATAATTTTTTAAAAATTTTTTGTAATATTCTAAATCATTTTCATGATCATCAAATAAACCTGTACATAAAATAAAATCACAACTTTCTAGACTAGTTTTATTATTTTTTACTTTTTCAAAAACAGATGTGTCTCTAGGTGGTCCTAGATGGTAAAAGGTCTTTCCAAACTGTTTTTTATTTATTGCATACATCGCTGCCTCACCTGAAGTCATTACATTTGATAGATATTTTCTATCCATATTCATTTTCAACAAAAATTTAACAACCTTCGAGCTTGGTCTTGGAGCATTTGATAAAAATATAATTTTTTTTGAATTTTTTTTTAGCTGCTCTACAGCCTCTATTGCTTTTGAGTTAAGCTTTACTCCATTATGTATTACGCCCCATAAATCAATAACATATGTGTCATAATTTTTATAAATATCTGATAAGTGCTTAAGTTCTCTCAATTTACTAATTCTCTCCTCGTAATGCTCAAAAATTATAGCATTTATTGGCTTTTTTAACGATTTTTGCCTCTTGAAATATTTTTAAAACTTACCATATCAAGACTACATAAAAATTTATAGGAGAAATATATATGAAATTTAGACCTTTACACGATCGCGTGCTCATAAAAGTACTAGACAGCGAGGAAAAAACCGCTGGCGGAATTATCATCCCAGACACAGCAAAGGAAAAACCTCAAGAGGGGGAAGTAATGGCTGTAGGACCCGGCGTTAAGAATGAAAATGGCAAAGTTTCACCGATGGATGTAAAAATCGGAGATATAGTTCTTTTTGGAAAATGGTCTGGAACTGAAGTTAAGATTGATGGTAAAGAATACAGTATTATGAAAGAGTCAGACATAATGGGTATTTCAAAAAGTAAAAAATAACCTTTATAGGAGAGAAAATGGCAAAAATTATTAAATTTGATACAGAAGCAAGATCGAAAATGCTTACAGGCGTAAATACTCTAGCTAACGCAGTTAAAGTAACATTAGGTCCGAAGGGGCGTAACGTAGTTATGGATAAGTCTTATGGTGCACCTAGAACTACTAAAGATGGAGTTTCTGTCGCTAAAGAAATTGAGCTTGAAGATAAATTTGAAAATATGGGTGCTCAAATGGTAAAAGAGGTAGCTAGCAAAACTAATGATAACGCTGGAGATGGAACAACTACCGCAACTATTCTAACGCAAGCAATAGTTAATGAGGGACTAAAATATGTAACTGCTGGAATGAATCCAATGGATATTAAACGAGGTATTGATAAAGCTGTTGAACAAGTGATTGATAAGCTAAAAACTTCTTCTAAAAAAGTTAAGGCTAACGAAGAGGTTGCTCAAGTTGGTACAATTTCAGCAAATGGTGAGAAATCTATCGGTGATATGATTTCAAAAGCAATGCAAAAAGTTGGGAACGAAGGTGTCATTACAGTTGAAGAGGCTAAAGGGGTTGAAACAGAATTAGATGTTGTTGAAGGTATGCAATTTGATAGAGGTTATCTCTCTCCTTATTTTGTAACTAATACTGAAAAAATGACAACTGAACTTGAAAATCCTCTTGTTCTCCTTGTGGAAAAAAAATTAACTAATTTACAACCAATGGTGCCGTTACTAGAGTCAGTGGTACAAGCTAACAGACCATTAATGATTATATCTGAAGATGTTGAGGGTGAAGCTTTAGCTACTTTAGTAGTAAACAAATTAAGGGGTGGTCTTAAAGTTGTAGCTGTTAAGGCGCCGGGCTTCGGCGATAGAAGAAAAGCAATGTTAGAGGATATTGCTATTCTTACTGGTGGACAAGTAATTTCTGAAGATCTTGGTATTAAATTAGAGAATGTAAAAATCGGAGACCTTGGTTCTTGTAAAAAGGTGAAAATTGATAAAGAGAACAGTACAATTGTAGCTGGTGAAGGTAAAAAATCTGATATCGAAGCAAGATGTAATCAAATTAGA
>MDTG01267031.1_pt1 | contig 17378 bp, 17 predicted proteins | sample 811421 | NCBI WGS metagenome assembly MDTG01 (sample SAMN05326645, study PRJNA326480) | marine metagenome | isolation source: seawater | place: Pacific Ocean: South East | collected 2011
ACCGAAGACCTCGAGAGACACGAGACGCTGACCGTCGACCCGATCTCGGTTGACTATCGAGGAACCGCCCTGCATGAGATCCCTCCCAACGGACAGGGCATCGCGGCCTTGGTGGCACTCGGTGTCCTTCGCCACTTCGACATTTCCTCGATGGATCCGGATGATCCTCGATCACTGCACCTGCAGATCGAAGCGATCAAGATCGGATTCGCCGATGCCCATCGTCACGTCGCGGATCCCCGCTTCGTCGACCGCAGCCCCGCTGAACTGCTGGATCCTGCTCGTCTTGAATCCCTCGCCGAAAGAGTGGACCCGGAAGTCGCGGGCCGCTTCGACTCCGGAATCCCAAAACCAGGGGGGACGATCCTGCTCTGTACCGCGGATGGTGATGGCAGATGCGTGTCGTTCATTCAGAGCAACTACACCGGATTCGGAAGCGGCGTGGTGATTCCGGGCTGGGGAATCGCCATGCAGAACCGTGGTGCCTGTTTTCATCTGACCGAAGGACATCCCAACCGGATCGGTCCGGACAAGCGTCCCTACCACACGATCATCCCCGCCCTAGCCACCCCATCCGGCGGAGGACTCCACGATCCCGCGCTGCAGACGTCGCCGGGCGGCCTGATGGCCTTCGGAGTCATGGGCGGTTTCATGCAGCCGCAGGGCCACGTCCAGGTGCTGTCCCGGATTCGGGATCACCGACAGAATCCACAGGCCGCCCTGGATGCGCCGCGATTCCAATGGTCTTCGGGGCGTTCCGTGATGGTCGAACCCGGTTGGAAAGAGTCCGTCTACGAGGAACTCTCCTCCCTGGGACACCGCCTCAAGAGAGCCGATTCACGAAGCGTCAGCTTCGGGCGCGGACAATCCATCCATGCGATCGAGAATGGTTGGATGGCAGGAAGCGACCAGCGTGCCGATGGACAGGCCGTCGGCTGCTAGAGGCAGGAGTGCCACGGATGTGGAACGGGACTCGGGAGAGTCGGCCCGAGACCCCGCCCAACCATGCGTGCATCAACGAAGACCACGTGATCGGTCCCATCGGGATGGACGAGGCATCCTCTGAATGCAGGCGCATCCGAGACCTGGCGGGTACTGGATCCGCGAAAACTCCGCGTGGGAAGTCCGGGGCTGATGACGGGAGCGGGAGGGACCGGCGATGCCGAAGAGGGCGACCACCCCCGGGACGGATACGAGATCGATGCTCCAGGTGATGGAGAACTCGTCGCCCGGGGTGAATCCATCGACTCCTTGAAGCCGATCAGACCGATTCCGCTTGCGAATCATCCATCCCAGCTCGAATCGAAGTCCTCGAGGCCGAGGTCGAATGACTCCTCGCCATTCTCACCCGGGAGGCTGGGTGGGCCCTGCCGGCGACAACAGAGGCTGTATTCAGGCCATCCTCGCCCCATCGAGAGGGATCGATCGACAGACATTTCCGTCTCGCGGAGAATCCTTCCCATCCTTCTTTTCGGACCTTGATCAGCTTCAGGGGCCCACCATCGCCTTCCGGCGGATGAAATGATCCTCGGTGCTACAATCCGCAACGCGATCCGTGCCCGTACCGGCCGGTCGTCGAGTTCGGCATCGTGATTCCGCCGATCTCCCCTCCTGTCCTCGAGATGGAGAGGTTTCGAGGGATCGGAGGCTCGACCCGTGAGGTCGATCTCCTCTCTCGAATGTCTCCAACCGTTCCCGGCTCCGACCCAGGCGGGCCCCCACGGCCCCGGATCCCATCCATGCCCATCACCACCGCTCTCACCACCGAGATCCCCAGAGTTTCGATCCTCGACGAGCACGGCCAATTCGATGAGAAGCTCGGGAAGGACCTCATCCCCGACGAGGATCTCCTCCGGCTCTACGGCGAGATGGCCTTGTGCCGCAAACTCGACGAAGTGGCATTCAAGCTGCAGAGATCGGGCCGCATGGGGACCTACCCGCAGAACATGGGGCAGGAAGCCAACTCGCTTGGAGCCGCGTACGTTCTGGAGCAGGATGACTGGCTCGTGACCTGCTATCGCGAGAACTGCGGCCTCTTTCACCGTGGCCTTCCTCCCGAGAACATCCTGCTGCACTGGATGGGCGATGAACGTGGCAACAACATCGACCCGGATCTGTGCCTGACCCCCATCGCCGTGCCGATCGGTACGCAGATGCTGCATGCGACGGGACTCGCATGGGCATCGAAGTATCGGGGCGAAAAGAGGATCGCTTGCACCTTCTTCGGCGACGGCGCCACCAGCGAGGGTGACTTCCACGAAGCGATGAACTTCGCCGCGAACCTCGACATCCCCGTGGTCTTCTTCTGCCAGAACAACTACTGGGCGATCTCGGTCCCCGGCAGGATCCAATGTTCGGCCCCGACCGTCGCCCAGAGAGCCATCGCCTACGGGATGGACACCATCCAGTGCGATGGGAACGACCTGTTCGCGGTCGTCCACTGCATGCGGGAAGCCACCGCCCGTGCACGTGAAACCGGAAGGCCCACCTTCATCGAAGGTGTCACCTACCGGCTCGGCGACCACACCACTGCGGATGACGCCCGTCGCTACCGCGACGAGGAGGAGGTCGAGCTCTGGAGACAACGCGATCCGATCTCCCGCATCAGGGACTTCATGAAGGCCAAGGGCATCTGGGACGACTCCAAGGAAGCGGCCCTCGCCGAGAAGGTTGAGGCGGAAACCGCCGCGATCGTCAAGCGGGCCGAAGGCATCGAGAGCCCGGACACCAACGACTTCTTCACTTCGATGTTCGCGGAAGTGAACGAGGATCTCGCCCTGCAGATGAGGACCCGTCGAACCAGTTCGATCGGCGAGGATCCCAGCCAGATCGAACACCCTGAAACCGCCCAGGGCTGAACCCGACACTTCCACTTCACCCCGCACTTCGAGCGACCAGCACCAATGGCCAATCTCACCCTCGTACAAGCGATCAACCTCGCACTCGTCCAGGAGATGGAGAAGGACGATCGGGTCCTCATCCTCGGCGAGGACGTCGGTCTCAATGGCGGTGTCTTCCGCGTCACCGAAGACCTGCAGAAACGGTTCGGAGAGAAACGGGTGGTCGACACCCCTCTCGCGGAAAGCGGAATCATCGGAACCTCGATCGGCCTCGCCATGGCCGGCCTTCGTCCGGTTCCCGAAATCCAGTTCGAGGGATTCCTGGGACCGGCCTACGACCAGATCTGCTCCCATGCCGCCCGGATGCGAACCAGGACTCGCGGCGGACTCACGGTTCCCCTGACCATCCGGGTGCCGGTCGGTGGCGGTATCCACGCCCCAGAGCTGCACAGCGATTCGCCCGAAGCGATCTACATCCACCAGCCCGGCCTCAAGGTCGTCATGCCCAGCTCTCCCTACGACGCCAAGGGCCTGCTCGTGGCGTGCATTCGCGACCCGGATCCATGCATCTTCTTCGAGCCGAAGCGGATCTACCGAGCCTTCCGTGAAGAGGTTCCCGAAGACGAGTACGTGCTTCCGATCGGCAGGGCCCGGACCGTCTGCGAGGGCGAGGAGATGACGATGGTCAGCTGGGGAGCCAGCGTGGTCCAGTGCATGCAGGCCATCGAGAAGAGCGGACGGAACATCGAACTGATCGATCTACGGACCCTCTATCCCTTCGACATGGACGCCGTCGAGGCCAGCGTCCGAAAGACGGGCCGATGCGTCATCGTGCATGAGGCACCGAAGACCGGCGGCTTCGGGGCCGAGATCGCCGCCCGAATCATGGAGCGATGCTTCCTTCACCTGGAAGCACCCGTCCAGCGGGTGGCCGGATTCGACACGATCATGCCGTATTACAAGCTCGAGCTCGAATACCTTCCCGACGCCGAACGGATCGGGAAGGCGATCGACGAGACCGCCGCGTACTGATCCTCGATCAACGAGGAACGATTCCCCGCTGACCGCTTCACGACGACCGGATGAACCATGGCCGCCATCAAGCAACCCGCCGACCAGTCGCACTTCATCCTTCCCGATCTGGGAGAGGGCGTTCACGAAGCTGAGATCATCAGCTGGAAGGTCAAACCCGGCGAGGCGGTGAAGGAACACCAGACCATCGCCGAGATGGAGACCGACAAGGCGCTCGTCGAGGTGCCCAGCCCATGGACCGGGGTCCTGGACGAACTTCGGGGCAACGAAGGCGACATCATCAACGTCGGCTCGATCCTTGTGACCTACAAGGTCGGGAGTGGTTCGCAATCCATCGTCGACGACGCCGGCGAGAAGACGGCGGACCAGCAGGCGGACACGGAGGAGAGTGACTCCGACAACGAACAGGATCAAGGCACGGTCGTCGGGACCATGAGCGGTTCGCTGGAGGTCTCCAGTCGATTTGCCAGGAGCCCCGAGCACGACCTCTCATCGGACAATGCGTCGAACGGCGGAAAATCCCTCGCGACTCCTGCAGTGCGACGAGTGGCCCGCGGACTGGGCATCGACATCGATCGAGTTCCGGGCAGCGGCCGCGGGGGACGGGTCACGGCGAGCGATGTCCACGCATTCGCAGCCATGGACGGCGCCGAGACGCCTGCGGCCCGACACAATGCCGAGGAGACCGAACGCGCCGTCGCTACGGCCGCGACGATCTCCACTCCGCCCCAGGACCTGCCACCAGTATCGGAGGATGGGATTCGCGAGAGGATCCCCTTCCGTGGCGTGCGACGGAAGATCGCCCAGGCCCTGGACCTGTCGGTCAAGACCGCGGTGCACTTCACCGTCGTCGACGAAGTGGACGTGACCTCGCTCGACCTGAAGCGGAAGGAATACGCCAAGGTGCTGGGTACGAAACTCTCCATGCTGCCGTTCGTCATGACCGCCGTGTGCCGCGCCCTCCGCCAGCATCCAGCATTGAACGCCAACGTCGATGATGCCCGCGAGGAGATCCTCGTCAAGGACGTGGTGAATCTCGGATGCGCAGTGGACACCGAGCACGGACTCATGGTGCCGGTCATCGCCGGGGCCGACCGGCTTTCCCTGGTCCAGCTCGCGAATGGCGTGAAATCGGTCGCAGAAGGCTGCAAGAACCGCACCATCCCCCGGGAACAGCTTTCAGGGGGAACCTTCACGATCTCGAACGTTGGCAGCTATGGCGGTCGCTTCGCGACCCCGATCATCAACTACCCCGAGGTCGGGATTCTTGCCGCCGGTCGTGCCTTTGAAAAGGTCATGGCGAAGGACGGCATGATCTTCGCCGGCCTCTCACTGCCGCTCAGTCTCTCCTGCGATCACCGGGTCGTCGACGGAGCCGAGGGCGCGAGATTTCTGAACACGGTGAAAAAACTGCTCGAAGATCCGGACCTGCTTCTCCGTTAATAAGGGCTTGTCCGGGGCCCCAGGGGCTGTTTCCAGAGCCACGAATGTTTTATTCGTGATTTGGGCGAATATCACGGGTCCCGGTTGAATCCAATTCGCAACCTGTGCCGATAGACATTTCACAACGCGCATTCTGGCGTAATATCCGCTCAAACCACACCACGATGGTGTCTGGTGCGCACATCCTTCGCCCGGAGTCAGATCAATGCATACGGCAGTCGTCCTCGCGGACATGTCCAACACGTTCAAGGCCCTGCAAGCAGGCCTTTCACCCGAAGGCATCACGATGTACCTGTTCTGGCTGGGCATCGTCGGCATGGGTGCCGGTGCCGCCTACCTGTTCATGATGCAGGGCTCGCTCACGAAGACCTATAAGAAGGTCGCGATCGTGGCCGGCATCATCTGTGCCGTGGCCTGCTTCCACTACTACCGGATGGCCGGGATCTACGTCGAGAGCCTCGCCATGGCCATGACGCAGAACGAAGACGGCACCTGGACGATCGGCAAGCTCGCCGCCTTCCCGACGGCCTACCGCTACATCGACTGGCTGATCACCGTCCCCCTGATGGTCCTGGAGTTCCCACTGCTCCTGAACCTCGGCAAGAAGGGCAAGCCCATGTTCTGGGGCCTGGGAGCCGTCTCCCTGTTCATGCTCGTCTTCGCTTGGGTCGCCGAAACCAGTCCGCTCAGCAGCGGCAGCTGGTGGGGCTTCTACATCGTCAGTTGCCTCTGCTGGATCGCCATGGTCGGAATGCTCTACGGCTCGGTCACCAAGGCCGCCTCGCACCTGCCTGCTGACTTCCAGGGTCATCTCAACACGATGAAGCTCTTCATCCTCGTCGGGTGGATCATCTACCCGATCGGATTCCTCCTCGCCCTCAGCGGCAACGAGAGCATCCGGGAGATCGCCTACAACATCGCCGACGTGATCAACAAGGTCGGATTCGGTGTGGCATGCGTCTGTGCAGCCAAGTGCCTTGGCGACCACGAGGAGCGTGGCGAACTCAAGGCCGCAGCCTGATCACTTTCCTCGGAGGCGATCATGAACCCGATCGCTCTTCAACCTGATCAGGGTTTGCAGAACCCAACCGACCCGTCGGCGGATGCCCAGCATCCGCCGGCGGGTCTTCTCGCGCGAACGAAGCATGAGGCCGTGATCCGAGGTCTTCCCTGGATCACGCTCGTCATCGCCCTGCTGCTCGGTCTGTTCAACCGGGATCTGACCCAGGCGAGGGATACCATCCCCTTCCTGGTGTCCTTCGTGTTCTTCGGCATGCCGCATGGCGCCATGGACTGGGTGGTCAACCAGCGGCTTCGGAAAGACTCGGGTCGTCGTGGGGGGCTGGCAGGATTTTCCTGGTACCTGGCCCTCATGGCAATCGGGGGATTGCTCCTGCTGATCGCACCGGTGGTCGCGGTCGTTGCGTTCTTTGTACTGACGGTGATCCACTGGGGTCTTGGCGACCTGCATGCGACATGCATGGTCGCTCCGAACCGAGTGGATCGCTTCGCGGCCATCTCGGGACGCGGGCTGCTGATTCTGGGAGCGGCCTTCGCATTCGACCCTGCGGCCGCCTGGGGACCCTTCGCCCTGCTGATCGGAGACGCAGGGGCGAGCCCCGCATCGATTCAAGCTTCGGGAGCGATCGGATCAATCGCTTTCGGGATCGGTGTTCTGGCGACCGCGTACTGGGTCCTCCGTCGCTGGATGGCGAAGGACAGGACCGGTGCCGTCCTCGACGCCCTGGAGTCGGCCCTGGTCGTGGGAGCGATCGCCCTGACCGATCCTCTCTTCGGCATCGGCATGTACTTCCTTGGAACCCATTCGTTCCGGCACTCGCTCCGTCTCGCATCGACTCCAGCCGTCATGCCCGAAAACGGTCAGAACGGCTCATTGACCCGCCGTCTGATCATCGTCCACCTGTTGTCGCTACCCCTCCTGGTGCCGACCTTCATCATCCTTCTGGGATGGAGTCGGTTCCAGTTCGGCGGACTCGACGTCATGGACCTCACCGTCACGATGCTCGGATTCTTCCTGGTGACGACCCTCCCCCACCACCTGCTGGGATGTCGGCTTCCCGAACCCCGCTCCTCCTGAGAACCCCGGGAGAAACCGGGCGTGGGATCGAAGATCAACGATCATGAATAGAACACCGCCCGACGCGATCAGGCGTCGGGCGGCATTCGTTCGTTCAATTGAACCTGGAGGCTCTATCAGGCCGGCGTCGCGTTGCGACGATAGATGCTGACGATGAGCAGAAGGGCGATGAGCCCGACCAGTCCATTCGATCCGAACTGACTGATGAGAGCCATCAGGTTCGTGACGATTCCGTTGAAGAACGTCACCTGGTCACCAAACGTGATCTGGGCGAGCACGCCCAACGCGATGAACAGGAACAGCAGTTCGATGAGCTGCTGAGCAAAGCTCTTGACGACGTCGAATCCCTTCATGCCGAAGATCTCCAATTGTGAGGACCAAAGCGTGGCCCCACGACGGGACCTCGGTTACAAATCGAAAGCAACACTTCATTCGGGATACATGTCGTCATCGCATGAATATTGGACGTCCTCGATCGCCTAGAAAGCCCCTGACGGCCCTGTAAGGGCGTTTTATTTCCTGAATCACGGATCGGTCTTGTATGAATTCCGCCGCGCGGCCGCCCGCCTCCAGCCCGGTTCCGATTCGCCCCAGGTCGATATTTTGTGCGCATGCACCAAGATCCGAACCACGATCCACCATCGAGAATCGAAGCTGCCAGCACCCGGAGGACGGAGCTTGCCCGACTCGGCAGGGATACGCCCGGATTCGTCAATCCTCCCATCGTTCGCGGATCAACCGTCACCTTCTCGACGCTCCGGGAATTCGACGAGGCCCTTTCCGTCGATCTGATGGAAGGACCCTACACCTACGGCCTGCTCGACACGCCGACTGAACGTTCGCTGGCCACCGCGATGTCGACCCTTGACGGTGGCGAAGGCACCGTCCTCGTCGAAAGCGGGCTCGCTGCGGTGGGCGTTTCTCTGTTCTCTTTCGTGAAGAACGGAGACCACCTCCTCATGGTCGACTCCTGCTACGGACCATCGCGCATCCTGTGCGAAGGGATGCTGAAGCGGTTCGGCGTGGAGACCACCTACTACGACCCGCTGGTAGGCCGGGACGGACGGCCGGGGATCGAGGGCATGATCCGGGAGAACACCAGACTGGTGTTCATGGAATCCCCGGGCAGCGTCACCTTCGAAATGCAGGACGTTCCCGCGATCGTCGCGGCCTGCAAGGGGCGGGACATCGTCACCGTCATCGACAACACCTGGGCGACGCCACTGGGATTTCGGCCGATCGAACATGGAGTCGACGTGGTCGTGCACGCCCTCACCAAGTACGTGGGCGGACACTCGGACGTGATGCTCGGTTCCCTCACCGCCAGGACCAGGTCGATATGGGACCGGCTGAAGATCACCGCCATGGATCTCGGGCATGGGGCGAGCCCCGACGACGCCTGGCTTGCCCTGCGGGGACTTCGAACCCTGGGCGTCAGGCTCGATGCGCAGGAGAAGGCCGGACTCCAGATCGCTGCCTGGCTTCGACGCCGGCCGGAAGTGAAGCGGGTCCTTCATCCCGGAATGAAGGGTGATCCCGGGAACGACGTTTTCCGAAGGGATTTCGATCGAGGCTGTGGAGTCTTCGGGGTGCTTCTCCACGAGGTCGAGCGACCCGCCCTGGCCCGAATGCTCGAGGGGATGCAGATCTTCGATATGGGATACTCCTGGGGTGGCTTTGAAAGCCTGATCATTCCCCAGCATCCACTGAGCGAGCGCACCGCAGTCCCTTTCGCAGAGTCCGGCACCCTGCTCCGATTGTCGATCGGGCTGGAAGCTGCGGACGAACTCGTCCAAGATCTCGCGGACGGGCTCGACCGGCTGAATCATTCCGAATGAGAAATCATCCTGGAAGCGCGATGAGGATTTCGCGGCCGTCGGTGGCCGTGACAGGCAGTCCCACCCTGGAGACCGCGAATCCGAGGATCGCCCGGTTGGATTCGAAGAGCGTCAGGAGCGGCTGAGTCTCTTCCGGCATGGAGAGAATGATTCGTCCATCGTCTCCGGCGGTGACCAGACGGTTTCCGCCATCCATGAACTCAACGAAACGGGCATCTCCAGAGTGTCCGATCCGACCGACCGACCATATCGGAGGTCTGCTCACGGCCCAAGGGGAACACCGACACGTTCCTCGGACGTTCCCGACCTCCCGAGGCCACCGGGCTTCCGTCCGGGAAGAACGACGACAAAACCGTCCGTCCGGGGAGTTGTTCACCGGATGAACCAGTGTTGCGGAGCGACTCCAGATCACACGGATCTTTCCCTTGAAGCCGGACGCATGGTCGAGACAGCACAACGGACCGGTCTTACGCCAGTTTCCGACCGCCCGGGGCGCGTGACCTCCTGATCCTGTCACAATGGAGACATGACTACGTGGTCTTGCAATCTTCTCCGGGCCGGCAGCCTCCGCCTCGACGGAGGAGGGATGTTCGGAATCATTCCCCGGACGATGTGGTCGCGATGGACGATTCCGGATGCTTCGAATCGGATCGCACTCCAGACCAACTGCCTGCTTCTCCGCAACGGAGATCGCACGGTGCTCGTCGAAACCGGATGTGGAGACAAGTGGACCGACAAGGAACGTGCGAACTACGCACTCGAGAACCGAAGCGTTGTTGATGCCCTGCACGAAATCGATGTCGATCCTCGACAGATCGACCTCGTGATCGTCACGCATCTCCACTTCGACCATGCGGGAGGCCTGACCACGGCGGTCGGCGACGTCGGTGCATCGTCCCACGATGCCGATGCACGCCCGGTCTTCCCGAATGCAAAGGTGGTCGTGCAGTCGCAGGAGTGGAAGGATGCGACGTCGAACCGAAGCACCATGACCCGCACCTATCTCGCCTCCCATCTCGGGCCCGTGGCGGATCGCATCCTGGCCGTCGAGGGATCGGCCGAGATCCTTCCCGGGATTCGAGTGGAACCGGTCCCCGGACACACCCGGGGTCAACAGGGCGTCATCGTCGAGACCCTGCAGGGAACCGTCGCGTTTCTTGGAGACCTGATTCCGACCCGACATCACGTGCATCCCGCCGCGGCCACTGCTTACGACATGGAACCCTATGAGACGAAGATCGTGAAACGACGCATGCTCGAAAGAGCCATCGACGAGGGCTGGATACTGGTTCTCGATCACGATCCGGACCACCCCATGATGAAAGTCGGGCGAGACGATCGTGAACGCCCCTTTCTCGAAGAGTGGCATCATGAAATCTGAGCTCTCCAAAAAAAGACGAATCGAGGAACTCGAGGATCACGGCGATCGAACAATGGGCAGCTTGATACAGCGCCAGGGGTGGCATGACGCGGCGCAGCTGACGACGGACCGGAGAACATCAGTTCTTCGGGATCTGAGCCTTTTCGGGGAATGCGTGACATGATGAAGCCCGGTACGAGACGCCGGAAGCTCGCCGATGTCGCCTGCGTGGCGGCATTCGCGACCCTTCTGGTTCCCGCACGTGAGACGAACGCCCATGGTTCGATGGCATCTCCCCCATCAAGGATCTATCTGGGCTGGCAGGGCGACATCGAAAACCCTTCCGAACCCGCGATCGCGGCGGCCATCGAAGTAGGTGGCACGCAGCCGTTCTACGACTGGAACGAGGTGGTCAACTTCCACCCCGGCACCGCCGAATACCAGTCACAGATCGACTACTCGCTGGCGATACCGGATGGCCGCATCGCCTCCGCTGGAAATGACAAGTACGCGGGCCTCGATCTGGTCCGTGAGGACTGGCCCGCCTCGGACATCCAGAGCGGGCCTTTCACCCTTCGGTGGTACGCCTCGACTCCACACAATCCGAACGTCTTCCGCGTCTACCTGACCACTCCCGAATGGAATCCCAGCCAGCCACTGAGCTGGGGTCGTCTCGAGGAGCTCCAGACCGGCGCGGTCGGCCTCTCCGGCGACACCTATGAAATACCCACCGTCCTGCCTTCCCGCACCGGCCGACACGCCCTGGTGGTCATCTGGCAGCGACTGGATCCCGCCGGCGAGGGTTTCTATTCGGTGAGCGACGTCGACTTCGGCAGTTGCGACGAACGTTGCGACTGTCCGGCGGATCTCACTCTCGACGGCCAGGTCGATGGAAGCGATCTGGGCATCATGCTCGGAGGATGGGGCGGGCCTGCCGGCGATGTGGATGACGATGGTGATACCGATGGAGCCGACCTCGGATTTCTGCTCTCGGCCTGGGGAGGCTGCGGACCCGACTGCGACGGCGACGGAGTGACTGATGCCCAGGAGATCGCGGATGGAGCCTCCGACTGCGATCTCGACGGCGTGCCGGACGACCGCGGTGGCCTTACGGATTGCGACCTCGACGGGATACCCGACCTCTGCGCGATCGCGGACGGTCTCGTCGAAGACTGCGACTCCAATCTGATTCCCGACCAATGCGAGATGGAGGTCGGAGATGCGGACGGTGACGGCGTGCTCGATGTCTGCGAACTCGATGGATTCCTGCATCGCTGGCGGGTGACAGACCAGTGGTCGGGCGGATTCATCGCCGAGCTCGACATCATCAACGACAGCGGGCAGTGTCTTCAAGGGTGGGAGATCCTCTTCTCCGTGAAGGGCTTCGACGTGACCGGATCGTGGAATGGACGCCTCGCTCCCTCCGATCCTGGACAGGTGCGACTCGTGAACGAGACTTGGAACGCCGACTTCTGCTCCGGCACGTCGCTGACCATCGGGATGCAGTGTTCGGGAACACCCACCGAACCGATCGATTTTCTCCTCAATGGATCACCCACCACACCCTCTCCCTGAGGGACAGGGATCGATTTTCAGGGTCGAGGAGGTGGCGTTCTTTCAGGTCCGCTTTCGTTCCGCTCCCGGACGAAGGATTCCACGGACTGCGGGTCCGGTGGTCCCCGTGTTCCCCCCGGGGGACCTCCGGATCCCGGGTTTGCCCGAAGCGGGTCGATCCGGATACCTTGGCCGTCATGCGACGACTTTCCAACCTGCTTCTGTTCGCGTTTCTCGCCAGTCCTCTGGGAGTGGCTGCCACCGCGTTTGCCCAGGCCATTCCTCGAGATCCGAACATCGGACAAGGCCAGCGGACCCCCCTCTGGCTCGGATACCTCGTGGCGGCGATCTTCGCCGCGATCCTGGTGGCCTTGACGCTCTTTCCCTCCAAGCGCCAGTCCGAAGACCTTTGAACCCGCAAGGCGGGCTTCCACGCTCGTGATGCATCTCCAGGAGCCATCCATGCTTCGTCGAAATCTGAAGGGCCTTCTCATCCTGAACGGATTGCTCGTCGCCATGCTGGCGGCGGTGACGTTCACTCCCACTGCGGACGCTCAGCAACGGTTCCGGGGCAAGTATGCCGTGGTCGCAGGACGAGCCCAGGGATCGGTCCCCTATCTCCTCTACATCCTCGATCAGAACTCCCGGCAACTGGTCGCGGTTCGTTACAACGTTCAGAAGGACATCCTCGAGGGCATGGGCTATCGCGACATGGTCAAGGACTCCGCGACCATCCGGCAGAATCGCAAGTGAGCGACGGGAGACACCACCACATGAATCGCCGAAACGACATCTCGTTCTCTCCGGTGCTCTGGGCATCGGCCTTCGTGATCGCCGCTCTCACGGTGATTCAGGCCGGACGTCTGGCCCCGAACCCCGCCTTCGCAGGCCAGTCGGTCACCACCGACGAGGGATTCTCCATGGTCACCGCATCGAGCGGACAAGGTCCCGACAGCGAGCGTTACGACGTGCTCTACGTCATCGACTCCAATGAAGAGACGATGTTCATCTACTACATCGACAACGCCAACACGCCCGCGACATCGAGACTCGATCTGAAGAACGGTGCCTATCTGCCCACTCTTTTCAACGCGGCCCGGTGAACAGGCGGGTGCGTCACGTTCGATCCACCACGGAGGCGTCGCCGGAAAGCGACGCCTCCATCCTTGACCGGAACCCTTCCCCATGATTCGCCGCAGGACCGTCGACCAGGTGATGGCCACTCGTCGTGCAGCCGAATTCACGACCCGATCGATCAAGAAATCTTCCAAGGACGCCGCCTTGAGGCTCGCGGTCTCGATGACCGATCTCACGACCCTCGAGGGAGCGGACACCCCGGAGAGGGTCAAGGCCCTCTGCGATCGTGCCCGGCATCCCGTACCCGGGGAGGTCCAACCACCGGTCCCCACCGTCGCCGCAGTCTGCGTGTATCCATCGATGATCGGAGTCGCATGCCGCAGACTCCAGGGGACGCGCATCCGGGTGGCCAGCGTGGCGACCGCTTTTCCGAGCGGTCAGTCACCACTGGACATCCGCCTCGCGGAGGTGGCGAAGGCGGTCGAGGCCGGCGCGGATGAGATCGACATGGTGATCAACCGTGGGGCCTTCCTCGCGGGCCGATACGACGAGGTCCAGGATGAGATCGCTGCGGTGAAAAGGACCTGCGGTGAAGCTCATCTAAAGGTGATCCTGGAGACCGGGGAGCTGGGCACCCTCGACCGGGTCCGTCTCGCGTCGGATCTCGCTCTGGAGGCGGCACTCTCGGAACCCTTCCACGGGGATCTCTGCCAACCAGGCGAAGTCTTCATCAAGACCTCCACGGGGAAGATCTCCCCCGCCGCCACCATGCCGGTCGTCCTCGTCATGCTGGAAGCAATCAGGGATCGCTGGCTTGAAACCGGAGAAATGGCCGGTATGAAGCCTGCAGGGGGGATTCGGACGGCAAAATCCGCGATTCACCACCTTGTGATGCTGCGAGAGACCCTGGGTGAGAGCTGGCTGAATCATCGTCTCTACCGTTTCGGGGCCTCGAGCCTCCTCGATGACCTGGGCCGCCAGATCCTCCGCTCCGGTTCGGGGCGCTACGCCGGATCGGGTGATGTCCCGGTCTCCTGACCCGCGGTTGGAATCTTGTGATTCTCCGGGGGCGAGATGGCATGGAATGATGCTTGAGATGCCTTATGATGGTGGTCTTGAGAACTTGGTCGACTCTTTCAATTGAAAGCACGTCCTGTCGATCGGTTCACAGGCAATTCAAGCAGGATTCCGCGGCCCACTTGATCCCAGATACGTTTTTGTGAAGATTCCCGACGTCATCCATGGCTACCGAGTGCTGAAGCACATCGGCTCCGGAGCCGCAAGCGAGATCTACTGCGTCTTCGATCCGAAGACGAGTCAGGTATTCGCGTTGAAGCAGGTGATCCTCGATGAACAGCGGGACAAGGACGATCGATTCCTGATTCAGGCGGAGAACGAGGTCAGGGTCTCGAAGAAGCTGTCCCACGATTCGATCCGCAAGATCCACAGCGTCGAGAAGATCCGCCCCAAGGGTTGGGCCCGAAACGAAGTCATCGTGCTCATGGAACTCGTCGACGGACAGTCCTTCGATCAATCGATGTCGGACTCCATCGGCAAGAAGACCCGGATCTTCCGAGAAGTCGCGGATGCGATGGCCCACATGAACGACAAGGGCTACGTCCACGCCGACATGAAGCCCACCAACGTCCTGGTGACCGGCGACGGCCACGTGAAGGTGATCGACCTCGGACAGGCTCATCCCATCGGCAAGCCCAAGGAGAGGATCCAGGGCACACCCGGATTCATGGCTCCAGAACAGGCCGAGGTCGAGGACTTGACCGAACGAACCGACGTGTACAACTTCGGGGCCACCATGTACTGGATGCTCACCGGCCAGGAAGTCCCGACCGCCGGACCGGGAAGCCGCGCGGGCAAGGCCGTGGTTCCCCCCTCGGCGAGTCGGCTCGTTCCCGAAGTCCCGGCGGAACTCGGCGATATCATCGGCCTGTGCCTCGAGCCGAACCCTCACGGACGCTGGAAGAACATGCACGCCGTGGTCCGACAGCTCGACAAGGTGGCCGAAAGCCTTCCCGCTGCGACCGAGTCCGCCTGAAGATCGCGGCTCAGGTTCCCGAAGGGTGCCAGATCGTCTTCATCTCGGTGAAGGGTTCGATGGTCCACGGGGATTCCATCGATTCCGCGTCCGCCCAGTCCGCCTCGCCGGAATCGAGAAGTCGAACCCGCTTGAGATTCTCGGCGGCGCCGGATTCGAGAACGATTCGCTCCTCCCGGGACTCGAAGCATCCACCGATCGCGTCGATGTCGCGATGTCCTGCGATCTCCGGGACGATCTCCTCCCGAACGCTGGTCAGGATGTTCACCACGCCTCCCGGTACGTCGCTGGTGGCACATATCTCGGCGAAGGTCATCGCAGGGAGGGGATTCCCGTCTCCCACCATCGCAACCACCACGTTTCCACCCGCGAGCATCGGCGCCAGGATGGAGACCATTCCCATCAGGGTCGGCGACTCGGGCAGCACCGCGGCACAGACTCCGGTCGGTTCCGGCATCGTGAAATCGTGATAGGGACCGTTCACGGGGTTGCGACAACCGACCACCTGGGAGTACTTGTCGCACCAACCTGCGAACGAGACCAGTCGGTCGATGGATGCTCCGACTTCCGAACGAGCCGCGGCCGGGGTCGGGGTACGACCGGATTCAGGATCGGGCACGGCGCGGATCGCATCCGACAACTCGGAGGCTCGTGCTTCGGCCATCTCCGCGATGCGGTAGAGGATCTGCCCGCGGTTGTAGGCATCGCGCGCCCACCAACCGGGCAGCGCCCTTCGAGCCGCCTCCACGGCATTGCGGAGATCCTTCCGACTCGCTCGGCAGCAATGGGCGACCACGCGATCCTTCGCATCGCGAACGACCATCGTTCTTCCGCTCTCGGTCCGGGGGAATGATCCCCCGATGAAGAGTTTCCAGGTCTTGAGGACTTCCATTCGGGCCATGATCGGACTCCGGGGCGACGAGACGGTTCCGGCAGATGCTACCCGCTGGAATCCTTTTCGCACGGAGAATCGATGGACACCACGACCTTGCAACCCATTCTCGCCGTGTCCTCCAGTGTCGTACTCGCAGGCATTCTCTGAGTCATGCTCACGGTCTGCGGCATCGCCACGATCTCCATGTACAACGGGCTGGTCAGGATACGGATCACCTGCCGGGAATCCTGGGCGGACACCGACACCAAGCTTCAGCGTCGGCACGACTTGATCCCGAACCTGGTGTCCTCGGTGAAGGGCTACTCCACGCACGAGAAGGAACTCCTCAAGAAGGTCGTGGAACTGAGAAACCAGGCGGTCGATGCCCGCCAGGACGGCCCCGACGCCAGAGCCGGCATCGAGGACATGCAGCAGGGTTCGGTCGGAAAACTGATTGCGACCGCGGAGGCCTACCCCGATCTGAATGCGACCAGAGCTTCCTGGATCTCCAGCAGGAAGTCGGGGCGACCGAAACCCGGATCGCGAGGGCTCGACGGTTCTACAACTCGAATGTCCGTGGATTCCGGACGGGCGTGATGACGTTTCCTCGAAACGTTCTCGCCGGCATCTCCGGGTTCCGGTCCTCGGATTTCCCCTTCCTCGAAGCGAGCCCCGGAGACCGCGAGGCCGTCTCGGTCGATGCGAGCGGTTTCAGCTGACCGACGATCGATCGAAATCCGGGCCTAGAGCTCAAGGTAGCCGCGGAGGCCGTGCAGACCGCCTTCCCGGCCGAATCCGGACTCCTTCACCCCACCGAACGGGCTGGTCGCGTCGAAGCGGTTGTAGGTGTTGAGCCAGACGACGCCGGCCTGCAGCCGGTTCGCGATCTCGAAGATCTTGCTGCCCTTGTCGGTCCAGACGCCGGCGGCCAGGCCGAAGCGAGTGTCGTTCGCCCGACGAATCGCCTCTTCCGGGGTTCGGAAGCTCATCACCGCCAGAACGGGGCCGAAGATCTCTTCGCGGGCGACGACATGGTTCGGCTGCACTCCGGTCAGGAAGGTCGGGCGGCACCAGTGACCCTTGTCGGGAAGATCGCATTGGTTCGGTTCGTGGCGGGTCGCACCCTCCGCGACTCCCTGGTCCAGGTAGCCCCGGATCGTCTGGAGCTGACCTGCCGAGTTGATCGCACCGACGTCGGTGTTCTTGTCG
>MDTG01076572.1_pt1 | contig 17377 bp, 18 predicted proteins | sample 811421 | NCBI WGS metagenome assembly MDTG01 (sample SAMN05326645, study PRJNA326480) | marine metagenome | isolation source: seawater | place: Pacific Ocean: South East | collected 2011
TAGTTCAGCTGGTTAGAACGCTGCCCTGTCACGGCAGAGGCCGCGGGTTCGAATCCCGTCTCTCGCGCCACTTTTTGTGTACTAAAGTCGCAACTTCACGCGTTGTTATTATTGAATATTTCGTTAAATACATTACTAAATTAACTGTGAGATTATAGTGGCTGAGTTTCTATTTGAATATTTACCGATTTTAATTTTCATTTTTATTGCTTTAGGTTTAGCAATTGGGATGACTTTATTATCTTTTGTTGTTGGTGACTCAAAACCAGACTCTGAAAAGCTGTCAGCTTACGAATGTGGTTTTGAAGCTTTTGATGATGCAAGAGGTAGATTTGATGTAAGGTTTTACCTTGTCGCTATATTATTTATTATTTTTGATTTAGAGGTAGCCTTTCTTTTCCCTTGGGCAATAACTCTTGGTAAAATAGGTTTATTTGGATTTTGGTCAATGATGATATTCCTCGGAGTCCTAACAATTGGATTTATATATGAGTGGAAAAAAGGAGCTCTTGAATGGGAGTAGATCAAGCAAAAAAAATAGTTGATGATACATTAAATTCAGAATTATCCTCAAAAGGCTTTCTAGTTGCAAGCTATGATAAAATTTTGACATGGGCAAGGACTGGGTCATTATGGCCAATGACTTTTGGATTAGCATGTTGTGGAGTGGAGATGATACACTCATACATGGCTAGGTATGATCTCGACAGATATGGCGTTATACCAAGAGGGAGTCCAAGACAATCAGACGTAATGATTGTTGCGGGAACACTAACTAATAAAATGGCACCAGCTTTGAGAAAAGTTTATGATCAAATGCCAGAACCAAGATGGGTAATATCTATGGGCTCTTGTGCTAATGGAGGGGGGTATTATCATTATTCATACTCTGTAGTTAGAGGTTGCGATAGAATTGTACCAGTTGATGTTTATGTTCCAGGTTGTCCGCCAACCGCAGAAGCTCTAGTTTATGGAATTATGCAGCTTCAAAAAAAAATCAGAAGAGAAAATAAATTTAAAAGATAATAAATGTTAGAACAACTTAAAAAAATCAAAGATATAATCAATATAACCGAAGTAAATTATTTGCTGGTAGCTGAATGTAATAAAAATAGAGTTAGCGGTATATTAAAAAAACTAAAAGAAAGTAGTTTATTTTTATTTGACCAATTACTAGACATTACCGCAGTTGATAATCCATCTAATGAGTTCAGGTTTGACTTAATATATATTATTCAATCTTTAAGAAATAATAAGAAGTTAATTTTAAAAACTTCAATAAAAGAAAATGAAACAATAGAGTCAATTACTACAATACATAAGTCTGCTAACTGGTATGAAAGAGAATGTTATGATCTTTTTGGAATAGAATTTATGAATCATCCAGATTTAAGAAGGATAATGACTGATTATAATTTTGAAGGACACCCTCTTAGAAAAGATTTTCCACTTACAGGTCATACTGAAGTTAGATATGATGATTTAGAGCAAAAAGTTATTTATGAACCTGTTAAACTTTCTCAAGAATTTAGAGATTTTGATAGTGAGTCACCTTGGGAAGGTGTGAATAACACTTTAATTGGAGATGAAAAATCAGAAGTGGATAAAAATTAAAATGAAAGAATTAGAAATAAATACTACTACAATCAATTTTGGTCCGCAACACCCAGCAGCTCATGGTGTTTTAAGATTGGTCGTAGAGCTAGAAGGTGAAGTTGTCAAAAGAGCAGAGCCACATATTGGATTACTGCATAGAGGTACAGAAAAATTAATTGAATATAAAACTTACCTTCAAGCAGTGCCTTATTTTGATAGACTTGATTATGTATCGCCAATGTGTCAAGAGCACGCCTTTGCTTTAGCAACAGAAAACCTTCTAAAAATAGACGTTCCAGATAGAGCTAAATTTATAAGAGTAATATTTGCAGAAGTAACAAGAATCTTGAATCATTTACTTAACATACCAGCCTATGCAGCTGATATTGGAGCTGTTACACCTTTCCTTTGGTGTTTTGAAGAAAGAGAAAAACTATTAGAATTTCACGAGGCAGTTTCGGGTGCTAGGTTTCATGCAGCATATTTTAGACCAGGCGGAGTTCATCAAGATATGCCTGATGGTATGGAAGGGAAACTTTTTGAGCATTTTAAGAAACTACCAAAATTTATTGATGATCTTGAAGATCTTTTAACAAACAATAGGATTCTAAGGCAAAGGTCAGTCGATATTGGAATAATTTCAAAAAATGATGCGATTGAATGGGGTTGTTCAGGACCAGTACTTAGAAGTGCCGGAGTAGCATGGGATTTAAGAAGATCTCAGCCATATGATGCATATGATAAAGTTGATTTCGAAATTCCAGTTGGAAAAAAAGGTGACTGTTTCGATAGATATTTAGTTAGAATTGAGGAAATGAGACAGAGCATTTCAATTATTAATCAGTGTCTTAATCAAATTAAACCTGGAGCAATCTCTGTAGAAGATAATAAAATTACTCCACCTAAAAGAAATCAAATGAAAAAATCAATGGAAGCATTAATTCATCATTTCAAACTATTTACAGAAGGATATAGGGTGCCTGAAGGAAAAACGTATGCAGCAGTTGAGGCACCAAAGGGTGAGTTTGGTGTTTTTTTAGTCTCTGATGGATCTAGTAAACCATATAGGTGTAAAATTAGAGCACCCGGTTTTGCCCACCTTCAGATTCTAGATCAATTGTCTAAAGGGCACTTAATGGCTGACATCGCAGCAATTTTAGGAAGTCTAGATATCGTTTTTGGAGAGATAGATAGATAATGTATCATCCCGGAACAAACAATAAAGTTTATAAAAAAATTAATAATAACTTTGAATGGTCTAAAGATAATTTTAATAAAATTTCAATAATATTAAAAAAATATCCCCCAAATAAAATACAGAGCGCTGTTATACCTTTATTAGACTTAGCACAGAGACAAAACAACGGATGGTTAAGTAAAAACTCAATGGAGAAAGTAGCTGAAACACTGAGTATGTCCTATATAAGAGTTTTAGAAGTGGCTACATTTTACTCAATGTTCAATTTAGAGCCTATTGGCAAAAATTTTGTTCAAATTTGTAGAACAACTCCATGTTGGCTAAGGGGAAGTGATAAATTATCCAAGGTTGCACAAGAAGTTTGTGATACTAAATTAGGAGGTACTAGTGATGATAAAAAATTTACTATTGTTGAAGTAGAATGTTTAGGAGCATGTTGTAACGCACCAATGATACAAATTAATGATGAATATTATGAAGACCTAAATGAAGACAATTTTAGAAAATTACTTATTGATTTAAAAAGTAATAGGTCAATTAAAGATGGGTCACAAATTGGAAGAAAATCCTCTCAACCTGAAAGAGAGTTTTAATGCTTAAAAATGAAGATAAAATTTTTAAAAATCTCTACGGTTTTGATGATTGGAAACTTAAAGGAGCACTTGAAAGAGGCATATGGTCAAATACAAAAGATCTCATCAAGTTAGGTAGTGATAAGATAATTGAAGAGATAAAAAATAGTCAATTGCGTGGAAGAGGAGGCGCTGGTTTTCCAGCTGGGCTGAAATGGTCTTTTATGCCTAAGGACTCTGGTAAGCAACATTACTTAGTTGTGAATGCTGATGAGTCCGAGCCAGGAACGTGTAAAGATAGAGAAATTTTGAGAAATGACCCTCACTTATTGTTAGAGGGTTGCTTGGTTGCTGGTTATGCAATGCATGCTCATACTTGTTATATCTACATTAGAGGTGAATATTATTCTGAGTCATCAAATTTACAAAAAGCTATTGATGAAGCTTATGAAAATAACCTTATTGGAAAAAATGCGTGTGGTTCTGGCTGGGATTTTGATATCTTCTTACATAGAGGTGCTGGAGCATATATATGTGGAGAAGAAACTGCATTACTTGAAAGTCTAGAGGGTAAAAAGGGTCAACCAAGATTAAAACCTCCTTTTCCTGCTGGAGCAGGTTTATATGGTTGTCCAACTACAGTTACTAATGTTGAGACTATTGCAGTATCTCCAACAATTTTAAGAAGAGGAGCTAACTGGTTTGCTGGTTTAGGTAGAGCAAATAATACTGGAACTAAAATATTTAGTATTTCTGGACATGTTAATAATCCGTGTAATGTTGAAGAGGAAATGGGTATTCCATTGAAAGAGCTTATCGAAATCCATGCTGGCGGGGTAATAGGGGGCTGGAAAAATCTATTAGCAGTTATTCCTGGTGGAGCTAGTGTTCCTTTGCTTCCTAAATCGATTTGTGACACTGTAAAAATGGATTTTGATAGTCTTAAAGAGGTTAAGAGCGGACTTGGTACAGCAGCTGTAATAGTAATGGATAAATCTACTGACATAGTTGAAGCAATAGCAAGACTATCACATTTTTATAAACATGAAAGTTGCGGCCAGTGCACTCCTTGCAGAGAAGGTACTGGTTGGATGTATAGGATGATGGAAAAAATGATTCATGGCAATGTTCATAACCAAGATATTGACAAAATACTTGATGTTACAAAACAAATAGAAGGACACACCATATGTGCCTTAGGTGATGCAGCAGCATGGCCAATTCAAGGCTTATTTCGACATTTTAGACCCGAAATTGAAAAGAGAATTGAAGAAAGAAATAGACGAGTTGCTTAATGCCAAAAATTATAATTGATAACAAGGAAGTAGAATTTGAGAATGGGATGACTGTTATGCAAGCCTGTGAACAAGCTGGTTCTGAAATTCCTAGATTTTGTTATCACGAGAAACTATCAATAGCTGGAAACTGTAGAATGTGTCTAGTTGAAATGGAAAAAGCACCAAAGCCAATTGCGTCTTGTGCCATGCCAGCTTCTGATGGGATGGTAATTAAAACAAATTCCGAAGTCGTAAAGAAAGCAAGAAAAGGAGTTATGGAATTTTTACTCATAAACCACCCTCTTGACTGTCCAATATGTGACCAAGGCGGAGAATGTGATTTACAAGATCAAGCAATGTATTATGGTTTTGACAAAACTAGGTACGAAGAGAATAAAAGAGCTGTTCAAAACAAAAATATGGGACCACTTGTCAAAACAATTATGACAAGATGTATTCATTGTACAAGATGCGTAAGATTTTCTACAGAAGTAGCTGGTGTTGATGACATTGGATTATTAGGAAGAGGAGAGAATGCGGAAATAAGCACTTATCTCGAAAAAACTATAGACTCAGAACTTTCAGGAAACGTTATTGACCTATGTCCTGTTGGAGCACTAACTAGTAAACCTTATGCTTTTAAATCTAGACCTTGGGAATTAAATAAAACTGAAACGTACGATGTTTTTGACGGTATTGGCTGTAGTATTAGAATTGATACAAGAGGAAAAAAAGTGTTACGAGCTTTGCCAAGAATAAATGAAGAAACAAACGAGGAATGGATCAGTGATAAATCAAGATTTGCAATTGATGGATTATCAAGTCAGAGATTAGATAGAGTTTATTCAAGGAAAAATGGGAAGCTTGAAAAATCTACTTGGGACGAAGCAATTTCTTTAATAAAACAGCAAATTAAAAAAAGAAATCAGAAAAATACTGTAATGCTGTCTGGTAAATTTACAGATATTGAAACAATCTATTCATCATTAAAATTTAATCAAATTTTAGGATCAAAGTACGTTGATTGTAGATTTGATAATGCTCAATTTATAGAAAATTCACCTGATAGCTACAAGTTTAATTCAACTATTCAGGAAGTTGAGAACGCAGATGCTATTTTATTGGTGGGATCTAATCCTAGATGGGAGGCTGCTGTTTTAAATGCTAGAATAAGAAAAGCTTATATTGAGAATAATTGTAAAATAGGACTCATCGGACCCAAAATAGACTTAACTTATAAATATGAACATCTTTCAGAGTCTCTTGAATACCTTAATCAACTAAATGATAAATCTAATTTTGGAAAAATATTAAAAAATTCAAATAACCCTCTAATTATTATAGGAACATCAGCAATAAGTAATAACGAGGGATATAAAGTTCTTGAGACTTGTGGTGCTTTAGCAAAAAAAATACAAAAAAATAAAAATATAAATCCATTAAACATTCTCAATCAAGATGTTTCAAGAGTAGGAGCATTAGAACTTAATTTTTATAACAAAGAATTTGATAATGATTATCATTTAAAACTCAGAAATCATTTAAGTAATAATAAACCAGTTGTTTTTTTGATGAGTCTAGATGAAATTGATTTATCAATTTTAGAGGGTTCATTTGTTGTTTATATGGGTCATAATGGTGACCGATCAGCATCCGTTGCTGATGTTATACTTCCAACTCCAGCTTATACGGAAAAATCTTCTACTTATATGAATATAGAAGGCAGGGTTTTTCAAACAACCAAATGCCACAACCCTCTTGGAGAGTCTAAAGAAGAATGGAAAGTATTTAGGGTATTGAGTGAAATATTTAAAGATAAATTAAATTTTAATAATCTATCAGAATTAAGAAAAGAAATAATTTCTAATTTCAGTCAAATGGCAAACTTAAATGAAATAGATCCAATTAAGGGAATTTCTTTTGGAAAAAATCATATTATCAAGAATATTAAAATTAATTATAATATTGAAAATTTTTATATGAATGACTCAATTTCGAGATCTTCAGAAACAATGGCACTTTGTACAAAAGATATATTGAGTAAAGTAGCATAAAATGAAATTTTCTTTTTTAAATGATATTATTTTACCAGGATCAATAATTATTGCTCAGATACTGGCTGTAGTTATTCCAGTTTTAATATCAGTTGCTTTTTTAGTTTATGCTGAACGAAAAGTTTTAGCCTTAATTCAGCTTAGAAGAGGCCCAAATATTGTTGGACCTTTTGGTATACTTCAAAGTTTTGCTGACGCTTTGAAATTAATTACAAAAGAAAATATCATCCCAAGTGGTTCAAATAAAATAGTATTTATTTTAGCGCCAATTATAACTATGGTATTAAGCTTGGCAGGTTGGGCAGTTATACCATTTGCACCAGGGTGGGTTGTCTCTGATATAAATGTAGGGATAATGTACCTTTTTGCTGTTTCTTCTTTGGGTGTTTATGGAATAATAATGGCCGGATGGGCAAGTAATTCTCAATATCCATTCCTTGGGGCACTCAGATCTGCTGCTCAAATGGTTTCATATGAAGTATCTATAGGTTTTGTGATAATCACAGTTTTATTATGTGTTGGCTCACTAAATCTATCTAAAATTGTTATGGCCCAACAAACAGTATGGTTCGCAGTTCCATTACTCCCTATGTTTATTATTTTTTTTATTTCAGCCTTGGCAGAAACAAATAGATTACCCTTTGATCTTCCAGAGGATGAATCAACTCTTGTAGCAGGGTTCTTTACGGAATATTCATCAGCCTCATTTGTTTTATTTTTTCTTGGCGAATATGCAAGTATGATCTTAATGAGCTCAATGACTGTCATTTTATTTTTGGGTGGATGGCTTCCTCCATTTGATATTTTTCCACTAAATGTAATTCCAGGTGTTATTTGGTTTACAGTTAAAATTATTTTTATACTGTTTTTATTTATTTGGGTTAGAGGTACATTCCCAAGGTATAGATATGATCAGTTAATGAGACTTGGTTGGAAAGTTTTTTTACCATTTTCTTTATTTTGGGTGGTAGCTACTTCTGGCTTTCTAGTTTACTTTGAGATGTTGCCAAAATAATATGTACAAAATAATCAAATCCTTTACTTTATTTGAACTCCTTCAAGGGTTGTATCTAACATTTAAATATATCTTTAAAGCTAAAGTAACTATTAATTATCCTCATGAAAAGGGTCCCTTAAGTCCTCGTTTTAGAGGAGAGCACGCACTAAGAAGATATCCTAGTGGTGAAGAAAGATGTATTGCATGTAAATTATGTGAAGCAGTTTGTCCTGCTCAAGCTATTACAATAGAGGCAGAACCTCGTGATGATGGAAGTAGACGGACTACCAGATATGATATTGATATGACAAAATGTATTTATTGTGGTCTGTGCCAAGAGTCTTGCCCAGTTGATGCAATTGTAGAAGGTCCAAATTTTGAATTTGCAACTGAAACAAGAGAAGAGTTAATCTACAATAAAGATAAACTTCTTGAAAATGGTGATAGATGGGAACAAGAAATTGCTCAAAATATATATTTAGATAGAGATTACAGATAGAATGATACTTTATCAAATTTCATTTTATCTTTTTTCATCAGTTGCAGTTTTATCAGCTCTGATGGTAATTAGTGCAAAAAATCCAGTTCATTCAGTTTTATTTTTAATTCTGAGTTTTGTTAATGCATCTGGCCTTTTTGTTTTATTAGGTGCAGAATTTTTAGCAATGATATTAGTTGTTGTTTATGTTGGTGCTGTAGCAGTTCTCTTTCTCTTTGTAGTTATGATGTTAGATATTAATTATATAAAGCTAAGAGAGGGTTTTTTGCAATACTTACCTTTTGGAGCATTGCTTGGAATTGTCTTAGTTATAGAGCTTGGTATATTGTACTTAACTGACACTACTTCTAATATTAATAATTCAAATACTCTTCTTGAGCCAAAAATCCATGAAGTTGAAAATACCAAAATGATTGGTGAAATTTTATACACCAAGTATTTTTACTTATTTCAAATATGTGGCTTGATATTACTTGTTGCAATGATTGGATCAATTACACTCACTTTAAGAGACAAAGGTGGAGTTAAGAGGCAAGATATTGACAAACAAAATTCAGTGGACGCAATAAATGCTATTGAAAAGAAAAAAGTAAAATTAGGTGGGGGTATTTAAAATATGATTTCACTGGAGCATTATTTATTTCTTGGAGCAATTATTTTTACTTTAGGTGTTCTTGGGATTTTTTTGAATAAGAAAAATTTGATTATCATTTTAATGTCAATTGAATTAATACTGCTATCTGTAAATATTAATTTTATTGCCTTTTCTTCTTACATTAATGATATCTCAGGACAAATATTTGCGATGCTAACTTTAACTGTTGCAGCTGCAGAAGCAGCAATTGGATTGGCTATACTTGTTGTATTTTTCCGAAACTTAGGATCGATTGAAGTTAGTAAAATTAATAGATTAAAGGGGTAAAATGGCAACTGCAATAATTTTTTTACCACTTTTGAGTTTCGTTTTTTGTTTTCTATTTGGAAATAATTTTAAATTTAGAATTTTTCAAGTCACTTCAACTTCAATTCTTTTTATTTGTGCAATATTTTCTTGGATAATTTTTTTTCAATATTTAGGAAAAAAAGATACTGAAATAATTTATATATTAAATTGGATTACTTCTGGAACATTCATAGTAGATTGGTCCATTAGACTTGATACATTAACTTCGGTGATGTTTATTGTTGTTACGACTGTCTCAGCTTGTGTTCATTTATATTCTATTGGTTATATGGAGGAAGACCCATCAAAGGTACGCTTTATGGGATATTTAAGTTTATTTACCTTTTTTATGCTTGTCTTAGTCTCTAGCAATAACTTATTACAAATGTTTTTTGGTTGGGAAGGCGTAGGACTAGCATCATATCTATTAATTGGTTTTTGGCATCATAAAGAATCAGCAAATAAAGCTGCAATTAAAGCCTTTGTAGTGAACAGAGTAGGTGATTTTGGATATGCAATAGGTATTGCTGGAATTTTTTTCGTTTTTGGATCAATTAGTTTTGATAATATTTTTGAACAAGCAGAATTGTTTAAAGAGCATCAACTTACATTTCTTTCAATTACTTTTCCTACCTTAGATCTTTTGTGTTTTTTATTATTTATAGGAGCTATGGGAAAATCTGCTCAACTTGGTTTACACACATGGCTGCCAGATGCAATGGAAGGACCAACTCCAGTTTCTGCGCTAATACATGCCGCTACTATGGTAACAGCAGGTGTATTCCTTGTTGCTAGAATGAGCCCACTTTATGAATATGCCAGTATGACTAATTTATTTATTACTTTTATAGGTGCAGCAACAGCAATATTTGCAGCCTCAATTGCTTTAACACAAAATGATATTAAAAGAGTAATCGCATATTCAACTTGTAGTCAATTAGGCTACATGTTTTTTGCAGCAGGTGTTGGTGCATATAATGCTTCAATATTCCATTTAACCACTCATGCTTTTTTTAAAGCTTTACTATTTCTTTCAGCGGGTTCTGTAATTCATGCAATGCATCATGAACAAGATATGAATAAGATGGGAGGGTTGTTTAAAAAAATTCCTTTTACTGCATCAATGATGTGGATTGGCTCTCTTGCAATAATCGGATTTCCATATTTATCAGGATATTACTCCAAAGAGAGTATATTAGAAAATGCCTACTATACTTCAAATAGTATTGCATATTTTGCATACATAATTGGAATTATAACTGCTCTTCTGACTGCTTTTTACTCATGGAGATTATTATTTTTAACATTCCATGGAGAGAATAGATCAAAAAGAGAAATTTTTAATCACGCTCACGAATCTCCTTTAGTGATGACAATACCTTTATTTATTTTAGCAATAGGATCAGTTTTTTCAGGAATATTTTTAGCTGATTATTTTATAGGATATTATAAAAAAGAATTTTGGGATGGGTCTCTAATATTAGCTAACAGTTCTCATAAATATTTGCCTTTTGCACAATCCTTAATATCAAAATTTGCCGTTGCGTTAGGAATTTTAATTTGTGTTTTGATTTATTCAAGCAATAAACAAAGAGCAAAAAATCTTAGTTATAATTTAGATCCCTTATATTCAATTTCAAAAAATAAATGGTATATTGATGAATTATATCAAAATATATTTGTTACACCTTTTTTTAAAATAGCAAATTTTTTTTGGAAAAGAGGTGATGAAAAGACAATAGATGGATTAGGCCCTAATGGAATTTCCTGGATTATTGCAAAATCTTCAATTTATGTAAGTATGTTTCAATCAGGGTATTTATTTCACTATGCTTTTGCAATGCTTGGTGGATTAGTAATATTTCTTACATGGTTTATTTATTACTAAATGATTAGCTGGCCCTTACTTTCTGTAATTATTTTTCTACCTCTAATTGGGGGTTTGATAATAATCTTCATTAAGGAAGATGATTTAACCTCTAATAATGTAAAATGGTCAGCTCTTTTGACTTCTATAGGCACTTTTATATTAAGTTTGTTTTTATGGATCCAATTTGATTACTCTGATGCAAGTTATCAATTTCAAGAGAAATTTAGATGGTTTGATGATTTTAATTTTTTTTATCATGTAGGTGTTGACGGTGTTTCGCTATTTATGATTTTGTTAAGCACATTTTTGACGCCTATTTGTATACTTGCTAGCTGGAACAATATTAAAATTAGAATCAAAGAATATATGCTTGCATTTTTATTTCTAGAAACTGTTATGATAGGAATGTTTGCTTCAATTGATATACTTCTATTTTATATTTTTTTTGAAGCAGTTTTGATACCAATGTATTTAATAATAGGAATTTGGGGAGGTAAAAGAAGAATATATGCATCTTTTAAATTTTTTCTTTACACCCTTCTTGGGTCAGTTCTTATGCTTATTGCAATAATTGTAATGTACAGAAATACTGATTCAATGAGTATTGAAAATCTTCAAGGAAATTATTTTATGTTTGATACTCAAATTTTTTTATGGCTAGCCTTTTTCGCTTCTTTTGCTGTCAAAATACCCATGTGGCCATTTCATACTTGGTTACCTGATGCGCATGTTGAGGCACCGACTGCAGGTTCTGTTATATTGGCAGGTGTTCTTCTAAAGATGGGAGGTTATGGGTTTATTCGTTTTTCAGTTGGCATGCTTCCTGAAGCAACTGCATACTTTATTCCACTGATTATGACACTAAGTATAATAGCAATAATTTATACTTCACTTGTCGCGCTAGCTCAAACTGATATTAAGAAACTAATAGCATACTCATCAGTAGCTCATATGGGAATAGTAACAATTGGTATTTTCCTAGTAAATCAACAAGGGCTAGAAGGGGCTATGATGCAAATGATTAGTCATGGAATTGTTTCTGCGGCACTGTTTTTATGTGTTGGTGTGATTTATGATAGAATGCACACTAGAGAAATTAGTTTTTATGGAGGACTAGTACAAAGAATGCCATTGTATGCTACTGTATTTATGATTTTTATGCTTGGCTCAGTTGGCTTACCTGGCACAAGTGGTTTTGTAGGAGAATTTCTTGTAATAATTGGTGCATTTAAATTTTCTACCTATGTTGTTCTCGGAGCTGCTTTTGGAATAATATTATCAGCTGTTTATATGTTATATTTATATAAAAGAATTATTTTTGGAGAAATTACTAATGTTAAACTTTCTGAAATTTTAGATATCAACAATAGGGAAAAATTAATACTTATACCATTAGCTATATCAGTAATTATCATGGGAGTTTTCCCTAACATTTTTTTAGACCCTATGAGATTATCACTTGAATTAATAATTACAAACTATGAAATAGCTAATGCTAGATAATATTTTAAGTATTTTTTTTATTCCTGAAATTTTTCTAGCAATAAGTTCTTTTGCTTGTTTAATATTTGGCCTTTATGTAAAAAAAAATGCTTTCAGGCAAACATGTAATCTTGCAGTTCTTACTTTATTTTTAACCATAATACTTGTGTATATAAATACAGATTCAAATTTTGCTAATTATAAAAATTTATTTGATAAATCCTCTTTTATTAATTTTTTTAAAATATTAACTCTTTTGGGAACAATAGCTAGCATATTAATATCAAAAGAATATTTTCTGTCTACAAAACTTAAAAATTTTGAAATACCTGTTCTTCTTTTATTTTCAACACTTGGCATGATGTTAATGATTTCATCAAATAATTTAATGTCAATGTATCTAGCTATAGAATTACAAAGTTTAGCTTTATATGTAGCTGCAGCTATTAAGAGAGATTCAATTTCATCTGCTGAGTCAGGTGTTAAATATTTTATTTTAGGAGCTCTATCATCAGGTATTTTACTTTACGGAATGTCTTTAATTTATGGTTTTACGGGCTCAATGAGCTTTAATGGAATTAATGCAGCAATATCTAATTATAGTAATTTAAATTTGGGTATGATCTTTGGTTTAGTCTTCGTAATAGTTGGACTGGCATTCAAGGTTTCTGCTGTACCGTTTCATATGTGGACTCCAGATGTTTATGAAGGTGCGCCTAACTCCATAACTGCATTTTTTGCAATAGTACCCAAGATTGCAGCAATAGCTTTGATTTACAGGTTTTGTCTTATTCCCTTTGAAAAATTTAACAATGAATGGGGGCAAATTATTATATTCTTATCAGTTGCGTCAATGTTTCTTGGAGCAATAGCAGCAATTGCACAATCCAATATAAAAAGACTTCTTGCGTATAGTTCTATAGGCCATGTCGGTTATGTTTTAATAGCATTGGTTGCTTCAAGTGATGATGGAATCAAAGCAGCTTCAATTTATATGTTCTCTTATATGATTATGAATATTGCAATATTTGCTATAATTTTATCGATAAAAATTAAAAACGAATATTTAATCGAAATTAATGATTTGAAGGGTCTTAGCAAATCAAATCCAATAGTTTCTCTTTCCATAGCAGTAATAATGTTATCAATGGCAGGAATTCCTCCTTTCATTGGTTTTTTTGGTAAATTTTATGTTTTTATAGCTGCAATAAAAAAAGAGCTATATGTTCTTTCTATACTGGGAGTAATTGCAAGTGTAATATCAGCATTCTATTATTTAAAAATTATTAAAGTCATGTATTTTGATGATATTATTGATGAAAAAAAATTAAATTTTAAAATTTCTTTACAGTCCATGTTAGTCCTTATTGTTAGTTTGTTTGTAATAATTTGCTTTATATTCTACCCTTCAATATTGATAAATATTTCTGCAAATTTAATTCTATAACTAATGTCTTTAGAAGATATTAAGTTATTATTAAAAAAATATAAATTTGATTTTTATTATCTGGATGAAGTTAGTTCTACAATGACATCAATTCAAAATATAAATTCAAAAAATAATATTTGCTTAATGGCTAATAAACAAACTAGTGGTAAAGGTAGGAGGGGTGCAAGTTGGATAAGTCCAAAAGGAAATGTTTATATTTCATTACTTTTGAGAAATATTTTAAATGTAAAAAATCATTTCTTGAATACTGCCTATACTTCAAATATTATTTGTAATGTTTTAGAGAAGATATGTAATGTTGAGGTAAAAGTTAAATGGCCAAATGATATTTTAATAAATGATAAAAAAATTTGTGGTATAATTTCGGAAATTTATAATGTCGAGGATGAGATATTAATAAACACAGGTATTGGAATAAATATTGTATCATCACCAAAAGTTAGTAATAACATCACTACAAATGTTAATGAATACAATAAAAATATTGATAATATTAAATTTTTATATCATTTAATGGAACAATATCTAATTAATCTAAATCTTTTAAAAAAACATTCAAAATCTATAATTAAAAATTATAAGTTAAGATTAAAATTCCTAAATAAAAATATTAAATTGATAATTGAAGACAATAAAATTATTGAAGGCATTTTTTATGATATAAATGATGATGGCTCTATTCAGTTAAAAATTAATTCTTCTACAAAGAACATTTACAACGCAAGAATATTAAAATGATAGTAATAGATGTAGGTAATACAAATATAGTTATAGGTATTTATTCAAAAAAAAAATTAATTAAAGTATTTAGAACTAATACCACTAAGAACAAAAAAAAATTTTTATCAGAATTTAAATCATTTTTAGAAGCAAAAGAAAAATTTATATTTAACAAAAAAAATAAAATTTGTGTTTTATCTTCAGTTGTACCATCTCTTAATTTATCTATAAAAAAGACATTTACTAAGAAACATTTGAAATTTTATATAATTGATCCACAAAATATTTCTATGAATATCAAAATAAACTATAAGTTAAATCAAATTGGTCCAGACAGAATTGCAAATTATGCAGCAGTGTATAATAAAAAAATTTTTAATAGTATAATAATTGATTTCGGTACAGCTACTACTTTTGATGTGATTAAAAATAATGAATATGATGGTGGTATAATATTTCCTGGCATAACTCTCTCAATGAACTCTTTAATTAGTCACACTGAATTACTAAGGAAATCAAAAATTTCCAAAGTAAAAAAACTAGTTGCTCGAGATACTGTATCGTCAATTAAATCAGGTTTCTATTTTGGATATTTACATGCTATAAATGGTGTCTTAAAACAAATTATCACTGAAAATAAATTTAAACCAAAAATTTACCTTACCGGAGGTTTGGGGGAGATATTTAAGGATAAAATAGATTTTAAACCTATATATAAAAAGTATTTAACCTTGGAAGGTATAAGGGTGATAGGAGAGCATATAAACCATGAATAATAATGTAAACTTAAATGATATAAATGAGGGGCTTCATTTTTTATCTTTAGGTGGGATTGGTGAAATTGGCGCAAATTGCTACTTATACGGTTGTGATGGTAAATGGATTATGATTGATTTAGGTTTATCATTTGCAGATGAAAAATTTCCTGGTATTGATTTATTAGTCCCAAAAATTGATAATATTGAAAGCATTCAAGATGATCTTGAAGCAATAATAATTAGCCATGGTCATGAAGATCATGCTGGAGCAGTTGCATTTTTAGCTAACAAAATAAAATGTCCAGTATATGCCACTAAATTTGCAATGTTATTAATTGAAAATAGATTGAAAGAATTTAACAAAGTTGATGGTTTTACATTAAGAGAGATAGATTTAGATAAAAAACTCAAATTAAAAAAATTTACACTTGATTTTATACCTACTACTCATTCGATACCTGAGCCTAGCGCAATTGTTATATCAACATCCTACGGATCTTTACTACATACTGCGGATTGGAAAATTGATCAAAATCCAACATTAGGTAACTCTTTCGCTAAGCATAGATTTGAAGAAATAGGTAGTAACGGGCTTCTTGCTCTAATCGGAGACTCTACAAACGCTAACGTACCTGGTATGTCTAAATCTGAAAACGATGTTAAGGAAGAATTAACAAATATTTTTTCTAGATTTTCTAATAGGATTGTAGTCACATGTTTTTCATCAAATATTGCTAGAATGAAAAATATTATTCATGCAGCAAAAAAAAATAAAAGAAAAGTTGCTTTGGTTGGAAGAAGTATGAAGAAAAATATTGAGATAGCAAAAAAATGTGGTTACTTTAACGATAATGAAATCTTTATTAATGAGGATGAGGCCTCATATATTCCTAGAGAAAATTTAGTTATAATTTGTACCGGCAGTCAAGGTGAAAAAAGATCAGCGCTTTATAGAATCGCCTATAATTCACATCAGCATTTACACTTAGAGTCTGAAGATGTTGTGATTTTTAGCTCGCGTGATATTCCGGGGAATGAAAAATCAATTAATAACTTAAAAAATTTATTGATAAGACAGAGAGTTGAGGTTGTTACAGCTGATGATGATTTGGTTCACGTATCAGGTCATGGTTATGCTGAAGAAATAAAAAAAATGTATAGTTGGACTAAGCCATATATTTCTATACCAGTTCATGGAGAGCCCATGCATTTGGAAGCACATAAGCAATTATCGCATTCATCTCAAGTACCCTTTACAAAAATTCTGGAAAATGGAAAATGTCTTAAAATTGCACCTGGAGAACCAAAGATTATAGAAAAATTTGACACTGGTAAATTAATTGTTGAAGGTAAAAATTTATATGACTCCGAGTCATTATTTATTAAAGAAAGGCGAAAATATTCTTTTGAAGGACTAGCTCTAATCTCAATAATTATTAATGATAATGATAATTCTATAAATAAAAATATTAGAATTACATTCAAAGGTTTACCAGAAATTAACGAAGATGAAATATTGTTTAATTTTAAATTAATTTTTATTGAAAATTTTACAAAACTTAATCCTTCTCAAAAATCATCAAATCAAATAATTATTGATTTAGTTAAAAATAATCTAAGAAAGATTATGAAAAATTCATTTCAAAAAAAACCAGAAATTGAAGTACATTTAATTCGATCTTAATGGCAATCTTTACCCATGTGCTGATTTTTATTTTAATATGGTGGATACTATTCTTTATTATTTTGCCTCTTAAAATTAAAATTCCTGAAGAAGCTAAACTCGGTCATGCAAAGAGTGCTCCAGCTAGACCGTTTTTGTTAATCAAATTCTTATTAACCTCATTAATATCAGGTATTATTTTATTCTTTTTGATTTTATTCGGTTTTGATTTATCAACTATATTTAATAAATGAAATATTCTAATTTTTTTATTCCAACACTAAAAGATGTACCCTCA
>MDTG01082420.1_pt1 | contig 17377 bp, 17 predicted proteins | sample 811421 | NCBI WGS metagenome assembly MDTG01 (sample SAMN05326645, study PRJNA326480) | marine metagenome | isolation source: seawater | place: Pacific Ocean: South East | collected 2011
AATTACTAAAAAACCAAGAGGCTGAGAATATTATTGAAAATTCATTAAGTGATGATGAGGTTTCATTTACTAAAGAGGCTATTCATAATGAAGAAAATTCTTTGATGGAACATGAGAATAAAAATGACTTAAAAGAATTTGGTGTGGAGTCTGATACTCCAGACTTGTTTAATAATGAGAGTCAGTCTTCTAACACGAGTGAACTTTTAACTTCTGAAAATATTGATGATCAAGAGGACGATCTAGAGATACCAGCATTTTTAAGAAGACAAAAGAATTAATGGTCTTCAAAAAAGTAAATGGAAGCCACCATAGTATCGGATGATATAAAACATTATCCAGTACTACTAAAAGAAATTATTAGTGTTATTACCCCTCAACATGGTGGCACATTTATTGATTGTACGTTTGGTCAAGGTGGGTATTCAAAAGAAATATTAAAATATAAAAATACCAATGTCATTGGCTTGGATAGAGATAATGAAAGTCAAAAAATAGCAAAAAAATTTATAGAACAATATCCACATCGATTTTATTTTAGAAATTTAAGGTTCAGTAAATTAAGCAATCTTAAATTGAAGAACGAAAATATTAAAGGTATCTTATTTGATTTAGGTTATTCCTTCACACAGATAAAAGATCCAAAAAAAGGTCTATCTTTCAATTCATCAGGAAAACTTAATATGATGATGGGGCTAAATGAATTCTCTGCTTATGAAGTAATTAATAAATTAGATAAAAAAACAATTGAAAAAATTCTGAAATATTTTGGTGATGAAAAAGATGCAGGATTTATTGCAAAAAATATTATAAAATCGAGAAAAATAAAAGAGATTGACACCCAGGAACTAGTAAGAATTATTGAAAAATCTAAAAGAAAAAAAAATTTTAAAGTTCATAGTGCTACAAAATCTTTCCAAGCTTTAAGAATATTTGTTAATAAAGAAATTAGTGAATTAATTTATGGTTTAATAAATTCTGCCAAAGTTTTAAAAAAAAATGGTGTTCTAGCTGTTGTAACGTTTCATTCTTTAGAAGACAGAATAGTTAAATATTTTTTTAAAAATTTGTCTGAAAATAAAAGTTTTTCTAGATATCAACCAGAAATTAATAAAAAAGAATTATCTTTTTTAATGCCTCAAAAAAAACCAATTATTCCAACAATAAAAGAGGTCAAAGATAATCAAGCATCTAGATCAGCAAAATTGAGATATTTAATTAAGATTAAAGATGTTTATCAAATAGAAACTGACATAATTAAAAAATTTTCAAACTTATTGGAGGTTGAAAATTTAGGTTCTAAAATATGAATAAATTTATAGTGTTCACATTAATCTTAGGTTTAATAATTAGTACTTCATTAATAAAAAATTCAACAAAAAATTTGGATGACCAAATTTATTCAACGAGAGAAAATTTATTATTTTTACAGGAAAGATTTAAAGACTCAAAATTAGAAAATGACTATTTAAGCTCTTCAGAAAAATTACTAGAATATCAAAAGTTATATTTTGAAAAATTTTTGGTAAAAAAATCAATTCAAGATCTTAAAACACTTAAAATTTTAGAAAATCAAATAATTGTTGATAATTTAAAAATTATAGGAAAATAAATGAATAAAGACAGATTTATTTTGTATGAGAATGATAACGAATTTAATTACAATAAAAATAACAAAAATATAAGTATAAAATTTAATAGAGTAGCATTTATATTTTTTATTTTTTTTATAATTTCATTAATTTATATAATTAATATAATTCACCTTGGTTCTAGAAATTCAGTTAAAATAATTAACGATCATCCAAAAGCTTACAATAATCTTAATAGAGCAAATATTACTGACAGAAATGGGAATTTTTTAGCAAAAACTGTCAGCTCAATTGATATAGGCATAAACCCAATTGAAATAATTGATCAAAAAAAACTATTATTAAATTTAAGATACATTTTTCCAAATAAAAATTATCAAATCATTCAATCTAATTTTAAAAAAAATAAGTTTTTTTGGTTTGAAAAAAAAATTTCTGATGAAAATTATGAAAAAATAATGATGCTTGGTGATAAATCTATAAAACCTGAAGAAAAATTGACAAGGGTTTATCCACAAAAAAATTTATTTAGCCATATAATTGGACAAATTGATGATAACAATAATGGTATCTCTGGATTAGAAAAATCATTGGATTATCAATTAAAAAAAGATCAAGTCGAAATTAAACTCACTGTGGACAAAGATATTCAATTTTTAATAAGAGAAGAACTAATTAAATATAATCAAATTTTTAAAGCAAAGGGTAGTGCTGCCATACTCATGGAAGTCAATAATGGTGAAATCTTTTCATTGGTCTCGCTACCAGATTTTGACCCCAATCAAAGAGCAGATATCTCAGATATCAATTATATTAATAGAGTTACCAAAGGTGTTTATGAACTAGGATCTGTTTTTAAAACAGTAACTTTAGCAGCAGGTTTTCATGAGGGCATTATTAAACCTAATACACAATTTAAAAATTTAGAAAAAAAAATAAGATGTGGAAAAAACACAATTAGTGAATATGATGAAAATATACCCTCAAATTTATCAGCTGAACAAATATTAATAAGATCTGGAAATATCGGTGCAGTTAGAATTGGTCAATCTTTGGGTGTTGAAAAACTTAAAAAGTTTATGAATGATTTAGATTTAATTAGTCATATTGAGTTTGATATTGAGGAAATTGGAGTACCAATTCCTTTTAATTGGGGTAAATGTAAACTAGCTACTGCCTCATACGGTCATGGAATTACTACAACTATCCTTCAATTGGCAAAAGCATATTCAATTATAGTAAATGGAGGTTATAAAATACATCCAAGCTTAATTAAGAAAGAAAACATTCTTAAGAGAGAAAAAATACTCAAGAATAATGTTTCAAAAAAAATAAATCCTATTCTAAGAAAAATTGTAACTAATGAAGAAGGCACAGCTTCTTTGGCCAATGTTCAAGGATATGAAGTTGGTGGTAAAACCGGAACAGCTCAGAAAAGTGTTTATGGAGGATATTCAAAAAGTAAGATTAATACATTTGTTTCTATTTTTCCAACTTCTAGTCCAAAATATGTTCTAATAGTAATGTTGGATGAACCTAAAACTAATAGCGAATACGTCTATCATTATCGAGACGGATCTGGAATAAAATACAAGGGCACCCCATATAATACTGCTGGATGGACCTCGGTAGAAATAGTAGGCCAAATAATTGAAAAAATTGGGCCTATTTTAGCCACAAAATATAATGAAATTTATTAAAAATGCATCTTGGAAATTTCATAAAAAACATAGATAAAAAATATCATAAAATAAATTTTTCAGGTTTAACATTTGACAGTAAACAAGTAAAAAAAAAACAATATTTTTTTTGCGATTAAAGGAAATAAATTTGATGGCACTAGTTATATAACTGAAGCGATTAAACGTGGTGCTAAAGTAATAATTTCAGAAAAAAAATTCAATTGTAAAAATAAAGATATAATTTTTATAAAAAACAAAAATCCTAGAAAATTACTTTCAGAGATATCTTATAAATTATTAAAAAAAAAGCCAAAGAATTTAGTTGCTGTAACTGGAACTAATGGAAAATCATCCGTGGCTGATTTTTTTTACCAAATTTTAAATCTTAATAATAAAAAATCTGCATCAATTGGAACTATTGGTATTAAATTAAATAATAAAAATAAATCAATTAGAAATACAACTTTAGATCCAATAAAATTAAGAGAGGCTATTGACCATCTTAATAAAAAAAAAATAAACAATGTCATTTTAGAAGCTTCTAGCCATGGTTTAAAACAACATAGATTGGATGGTTTAAAATTTGATATTGGTATCTTTACTAATTTATCGCATGATCATTTAGATTATCATAAAAATTTTAAAGATTATTTAAATGCAAAATTATATCTATTTAATAACCTAATTAAAAAACAAGGCGCTATAATTACAGATAAATCAATTCCACAGTATAATTTTTTGAAAAAAATTGCTGACCAGAAAAAATTGAAATTGTTAACTATTTATGGTCCTAATTCTGACTTAGAATTGATTTCACATCATTGTAATAAAGATCAACAAATTTTAAAGATTAAACAAAAAAACAAAAAAAAAATTTATTCATTAGAACTTAATTTAATTGGAAAATTCCAAATAAAAAATATTTTAATGGCTATATTGGCTGCAACAAAAAATGGAATTAATTTGAACTCAGTCATAAAACATATGGCTAAGCTTAAACCTGTGAATGGTAGGCTTGAAAATATTGGAAATTTAAAAAATAAAAGTAAAGTATTATTAGATTATGCACACACTCCAGATGCTCTTAAAACTATCTTAATAAACGTAAAAGAACAATTTCCGAATGCAAAAATTAGATTATTATTTGGTTGCGGAGGCGATAGAGACAAAACAAAAAGATCAAAAATGGGAAAAATTGCATCACAATATGCAAGTGAAATCTATTTAACTGATGATAATCCGAGGTATGAAAACCCTAGAAAAATTAGAAGTGAAATTAAAAAAGGTATTAATGGTAAAAATATAATTGAAATTTCAAATAGAAAAACAGCAATAAGGAAATGTATTAATGATCTTCAAACTGGTGACATAGCAATCATTGCTGGAAAAGGTCATGAAACGATCCAAGAATATAATAATAAAAAATATTACTTCTCTGATCGCGTTGAAATTATAGACTCAATAAATATTAAAAATAAAAAACTATTTAATGATTTAAGGTTGAATATCATTCAAGATAAAACACGTCCTATTCCGAAAAGTTTAAAATTCAACAAGGCATCAATAAATTCCAAAGATTTAAAAAAAAACGATATCTTTTTTGCTATAAAAGGAAAAAAAAACGATGGTAGCAAATTTTTAAATGAAGCAAATAAGAAAAAATCATCATTATTAATTACTCACAACTTAAATAATAATATTTCTTTATCTAGACAAATTAAAGTTAAAAATACACTCAATTTTCTTACTCAATGCGCCTTTGACTATCGAAGTAACATAAATACTAAGATAATTTCAATAACAGGCAGCTGTGGAAAAACAACTTTAAAAGAATTGCTTGGAAGAAGTTTGTCAAAGATTTCAAAAGCATATTATTCACCAAATTCTTTTAACAATAAGTTTGGTGTTCCTTTAAGTTTAATGAATTTAAAACAAGATAAAAAATACGGTGTTTTTGAAATTGGAATGGATAAAAAGGGAGAAATAGATTTTTTATCTAAAATTTTGAGACCCAATTTAGGTATTATTACAAACATTAATTATGCACACTCAAAAAACTTTAATGATATTAATGGTATAGCTGAGGCAAAATCAGAAATTATTAATAATATTATTAATGGTGGAAGCATAATACTTAACAAAGATGATAAATTTTACAATTTTCTAAAACAAAAATCTTATAAAAAAAAATTAGATGTTTATTCTTTTAGTCTTAAAGATAAATCAAGTTATTCAAATTTGAAAAAAATAGTTAAGGTTGATAATAAATTTAAAATAATTTTTTCAATAGGTTCAAAAGAATATTATTATTATTCATATGATAATTCACAAAACCATATACAAAACTTAATGGCAGCTCTTACGGCAATTAGTCTCTTTTTTAATTTAAAATACATTTCAAAAAATATTTTTTTAGATTTCACAGTCCCCAATGGACGTGGTGATTTCTCAAAATTAAAAATTAACAATAAAATCATAAATTTAATTGATGAAAGTTACAATTCCAATCCATTATCTTTAAAAACTGCTTTAACAAATTTTAGTAATATAAAATTAAAAAAAAATATGAAACATGTTTTACTTGGTGATATGCTAGAGCTAGGTAAAACTTCAATTAATCATCATAAATTAGTAGCGAAAATAATAAATAAATTAGAAGTTGATAAAGTTCATATTTATGGAAAAGACATAAAAAAAACTTATGAGCGATTAAAGAAAAGTAAAAAAGGATTAATTTTAAGTAATTTGTCAAAAATCAATGATTTGATTAATAAAACATTAAATTATAATGATTTTTTAATGATTAAAGGATCTAATTCTACTGGTCTTTTCAAGCAATCCCAATTATTAAAATTAAGTAGACATCATGCTTTATAGTTTTTTATTAGAATTCGTTGATATTTTCAGTTTTTTAAACGTTTTTAGATATATTACTTTTAGAGTTGGTTTGGCAGTATTTACGTCGCTTATTATAGTTTTAATAATTGGAGGTCCATTTATTAAAATGGTTTCACAAAAGAACATTGTTAACCCCATAAGAAATGATGGCCCGGGAGATCATATAATTAAAAAGATAGGTACGCCAACAATGGGCGGATTAGTTATTTTAATTGGAATTATTCTCTCTGTTATAATGTGGGCAGATATTGGAAATATTTATATTATTTTTATATTATATATTTTAATTTCATTTGGATTACTCGGAGCTCTTGATGATTATAAAAAAATTAAGAACAATAATTCTTCTGGTGTATCATTTAGATTTAAATTATCTAGTCAAATCATTATTTCTATAATTGGAATAAGTTTTTTAACTTATTATTTGGATTACCAAGAATTAAGAAATCTTTATTTTCCATTTTTTAAAGACTTATTTATTAATCTTGGATGGTTTTTCATTCCATTTTCAGTTTTTATAATCGTAGGCGCGTCAAATGCTGTAAATTTAACAGATGGACTAGATGGTCTAGCAACGGTGCCAGTAATTTTAGTTGCAGCTTGTTTCGCATTTATCAGCTACATTGCAGGAAATATAATTTTTTCAGAATATCTTCAAATTATATATATAGAGGGAACAGGTGAAATCTCGATTTTTTGTGGTTCTATCATAGGTTCTTGTTTAGGTTTTTTATGGTTTAACGCTCCACCCGCAAAAATTTTTATGGGTGACACTGGTTCTTTATCTTTAGGAGGATCTCTTGGAGCAATTGGAATAATTACTAAACACGAGATTGTACTGGCAATCACAGGAGGACTTTTTGTCTTAGAAGCACTTTCCGTAATTGTTCAAGTTGTTTCATTTAAACTTACAGGTAAAAGAGTTTTTAAGATGGCACCGATACACCATCATTTTGAAAAAAAAGGTTGGCCTGAGTCAACAGTTGTTATTCGATTTTGGATTATATCGATTATTTTAGCATTAATTGGATTAGCAACACTTAAATTAAGATAATGAATGATAATTCAAATATTTTTGAAGATAAAAGAATCTTAATTTATGGGCTTGGTAAAAGTGGTATTTCATCATTTAACTTTTTAAGAAAAAAAAATAAAATTTTTTTATATGATGACAATAAAAAAAATTCAATTTTAGTAAATCAAATTAAAAAACTTCAAATTGATATAATAATTTTAAGTCCAGGTATAGATATTAATAGATGTAGACTTAGTAAATTTTTAAAAAAAAAATTTGAATATTATTTATACAGATTTAGACGTTTTCTATTCATTCCATAAAAATTGCTGCATTACTATTACCGGTACAAATGGTAAATCGACAACATGCCAGCTACTTTATGAGACTTTGAAAAAACAAAAAATTGATGTTAGATTAGCTGGTAATATAGGTTTTCCAATCTTATCTATCAAAAATTTTAAAAAAAAAACTATATTTGTAATCGAAGCCTCGTCTTATCAACTAGAATATAGTAAACTTTTTAAATCAAAATATGCAGTAATTTTGAATATTACACCAGACCATCTAGAGAGACATAAAACTTTTCAAAAATATGTTTCTGCAAAATTAAAATTAATAAAAAATCAAAATAAAAATTCTTTTGCATTAATTAATAAAAATGACTCTAGGATTATGTCCAAAATTAAAAAAATAAATTATCAAAGCAAAATAATTAAAGTTAATACAAAGTTAAAAGACAATATTATTAAAAAATTTCATAATGAATATTTTTTGTCAGCCTCTAACGTAGAAAATTTATCATTTGTGCTTAAATTAAGTGAAATTTTGAAAATTAAAAAAAATAACTTATTTGAAGCTGTGAAAAGATTTAGAGGCTTAAAGTATCGACAACAAATTATTTTTAAGAATAAAAATTATCTGATTATTAATGACTCAAAATCTACTAGTTATTCATCCTCAATTGAAATGTTGAAAAGAAATAAAAATATTTATTGGTTGTTAGGTGGAATACCTAAGAAAGGAGATAAATTTAATTTAGATAAAAATTACTTTAAAAACATAAAGGGATATTTATTTGGTAAAAACCAAAAAAAATTTTTATCAGACTTAAAAAATAAGATTAAATTAAAAAAATTTTCTAATTTGACTTATGCTTGGATTACTCTACTACAAGACTTTAAAAAAGATAATTCAAAAGAAAAGACAATTTTATTCAGCCCAGCTGCAGCATCTTTTGATAACTTTAAGAATTTTGAAAAAAGAGGTGAATATTTTAATAATCTAATTAAAAAGACAAAAAGTGTTAGATAAAATTCTAAATTATCTATCTTACTATGTATGGTGGAAAAATCTAGATAAATTAATTTTAAGTCTTATAATAACTTTCTTTATAGTTGGTTTATTTTTTTCTCTTGTATCAACGTCGCTAATAGCATCAGATAAGCTTGATACGAATAGTTATTTTTTCTTTTTTAAACACTTAACCTTTGTAATTATTGGTTTGATAATAATATTTATATTTTCATTTATAGAAATGAAAAACCTATATACAATCTCAATATATATTTTTTTCATATCATTTATATTATTACTTTTAGTTCCTTTTGTGGGTATAGAAGTTAAAGGATCAAAAAGATGGTTAGATTTAATTTTTTTACCTAGAATTCAACCTATTGAATTTGTAAAACCTTTTTTCATTGTCGTAATTGCTCTTATTATTTCTAATAGGAAAGTAAATAGTTTTACAATAAAAGCTTTTTTATCTTTTTTATTAACATCTCTGATTGTATCTTTGTTAATTATACAACCCGATTTAGGTCAGTCATTATTGATAAGTTTAAGTTGGATACTATTAATTTTTGTATCTGGAATTAATTTAATTTTTTTATCCTCTATTTTTATTTTTGGTCTAACTTCACTAATGTTCATAGTTTTTTATATTCCTAAATTTGAATATGTAAAAAATAGATTATTATCTTTTTTAGATGCAGAAGCTGGCACACATAATTTTCAGTCAGAAAAGGCAATTGACTCAGTTACTAGTGGAGGATTTTTCGGCAAGGGAATTGGTGAAGGTACATTAAAGAATAGAGTACCAGAAGCACACACAGATTACATTATTTCAGTAATTTCAGAAGAATTTGGAGTTATCGTGATAATGATAATATTAGTTCTATTTTTAGTATTCATTTATTCAATATTTAAAAAGGTTGAAAATGAGACCGATGACACCATTAGATTAATCTTAATTGGCTCTGGCAGTTTGATATTATTACAAGCAATGGTTCATATAGGAGTAAATATTAGGCTATTTCCTACCACAGGGATGACTTTACCATTCTTAAGTTATGGAGGATCATCAATTATTAGTGTCTCAATATTGTCTGGTATAATCTTAAATTTGACAAAAAGAAAAGTTCAAATTTCATAGTGCAAAAAATATTAATTTCTACAGGCGGTACAGGTGGACATGTAATTCCAGCAAAAGTAATCAAAGATCATTTAATTGATGAAAATGAAGTTTTTTATTCGACTGATATAAGAGGATTGAAATATTTATCATCTAATAATGAAAAAAAAATAATAATAGATACACCAAAACTTAATTTAAGTTTTAACCTGCCGTTTAAAATAATTAAATTATTATATTTAGTATTTAAGGCACTATTTTATCTTAAAAATAAAAATATTAAAAAAGTTATATCGATTGGTGGATATATGTCTTTACCTGTAATTATTTCTGCAAAAATTTTAGGTCTATCTATTTTTTTGATAGAGCCTAATTTAGTTTTAGGAAGAGGCAATAAATTCTTTTTATATTTTGCAAAAAAAATATTCTGTTATTCAGATGAATTATTAAATTTTCCCAAAAAATATCTTCATAAAATTGAATTAATAAAACCATTACTTTTTAATGCTTTTTATAAAGTAAAAAAAAATCAGAATATAAATCAAAAATTTTGTTTTTTAATAACTGGAGGAAGTCAAGGGGCAAAAATATTTGACGATTTAATGAAAGAAATCTTTGTTGAAATTTCCCAAAATTTTTCAATAAAAATAATTCAACAAACAAGAAGAGAAAATTTAGATAATTTAAAAAATTTTTATGATACAAATAATATTGAAAATATAATTTTTAATTTTGATGAAAATTTTATTAATTTAATTAATGAATCTGACCTTTGTATTACAAGAGCAGGAGCAACATCAATGGCAGAAATTTCATTTTTAGACAAACCTTTTATAGCCATACCATTGCCAACTTCTAAAGATAATCATCAAATGAAAAATGCAGAATTTTATGAGAGAAAAGGGTGTTGTTGGATTTTAGAACAAAAAACTTTAAATAAAGAAAAACTAAAAAATGTTATTATAAATTTACTTGAAAACAAATCAGATTTAATTAACAAAAAAAAAAATATGCAAAAATTAAATTATGGAAATTCATGGAATTACATAAATCAGAAATTGAAAAAAATAATTAATGAATATTAAACTAGCAAAAAAAGAAATAATTCATTTCATCGGAATAGGAGGAATAGGAATGAGTGGCTTGTCTTTGATAATGAAAGGTCAAGGATTTAAGGTTCAAGGAAGTGATATTAGTAATAATAAAAATATTGATAGACTAAAAAAGGAAAAAATAAAAATTTTTTTAAATCAATCAAAAAAAAATTTAACTAACGCAACAATAGCAGTTGTATCTTCTGCAATTAAAAAAAATAATCCTGAATTTATAGAGGCAAAAAGAAGAAAAATTCCAATAATTAAAAGAGGAGAAATGTTAGCTAATATTGTATCCTTGATGAAAAATATTGTTGTAGTTGGTTCTCATGGTAAAACTACAACAACTTCTTTAATTACATCAATTTTTCAACAAACTAAAATTGACCCTACAATTATTAATGGAGGGATAATAAATTCGATAAAAAATAATGCTAGATTAGGAAAGAGCGATTGGTCCATATTAGAGGCAGATGAGTCAGATGGAAGTTTTGTTCATATCTCTCCAACATATTCAATAATAACGAATATCGATCGTGAACATATGGATTTTTATAAATCTATGAATGATTTAAAAAACAATTTTATTAAGTTTACAAATAAAGTCCCTTCGTTTGGAAAAACATTTATTTGTAATGATGATGAAATAAATAGAGAATTAATAAAATCAATTAAAAATAAAAACTTTTATACTTTTGGAGAAAAAAATGACTCAAATTTTAGGATTAAAAAAATTAAACAGGATAAATCGTTTTCAAAGTTTGATCTTGAAGTTAAATTACCAAATAAAGATAATTTAAATATTAAAGATTTAAAAATTCCTTTGATTGGTATTCACAATATAAGGAATGCAGTTGGAGCAATTGGAGTAGCTTTAACTATTGGAATTCCAATTAAAAAAATTAAAAAAGGTTTAGCTCTATTCAAAGGTGTTGAAAGAAGATTTAACAAGGTTTTTACCTATAATAATATTGAGTTTTATGATGATTATGCTCACCATCCAACAGAAATTAAGGTTGTTTTACAAAGTATTAAAAAAGTTTTTAATAACTTTGAAAAAATATGCATATTTCAACCTCACAGGATATCAAGATTAAAAGATTTAAAAAAAGAATTTACTTGTGCATTTAAAGATGCTGATACAGTAATATTATGTCCTATTTATTCAGCTGGAGAAAAAATTGAATTGGGATTTAAATATATTGATTTTGCAAGAGAGATTATAAAAAATTCTAATGTAGAACTGTTTATGATTGAGAATCAAAATCAATTGGCAAAATATTTGAAACAAAATATGTATGGCAAAAAAATTGTTGTAGGAATGGGCGCTGGATCAATATCTAGTTGGATTAAAGGGTTACCAGTTTTAATGAAATGAAAATAAATGCATTAAAAGATCTGCTGAAAAATTTTGATCAAGATATTGTCTTTCTTGCTGACTTAAAAAAAAAAAATTGGTTTAATATTGGGGGTAAAGTAAAAATTTTTTTTAAACCAAGAGAACTTAAGGATTTAATACAATTTTTAAAAATTTTAGATAAAAGAGAAAAAATTCATATTATTGGTGCAGGATCAAATTTACTTATTACTGATGAATTATTTGATGGTGTTGTAATTAAACTTGGAAAAAATTTTAATCGATTATCTGTGTTAAATTCCAATATAATAATTTCTGGTGCTGCAGTTTTAGATAAGAAACTAGCAGAATTCGCTGCAGAAAATAATTTAAGTGGTTTTGAATTTTTATCTTGTATACCAGGAACTGTTGGAGGGGGACTTAAAATGAACGCTGGCTGTTTTGGAAGTGAAATTAAAGATATTTTAGTTTCTGTTCAAGTAATTGATAAACTAGGAAATATATCAACTATTCCAGCAAGTTCGATTAATTTTGATTACCGAAAAAATAATTTACCGGACGATTTAATTTTTCTGAGTGCATCATTTAAAGGTGAAAGAAAAGACTCTGTTGAAATAATGAAAAAAATGTCAGAGATGAAAGTCACAAAAGATAATAATCAACCATCTAAAATTAAAACTAGTGGTAGCACGTTTAAAAATCCAGTAAGTCAAAGTAATAAAAAAGTATGGGAATTGATTAAAGAGTCTATTCCAAAAAATACAAAGTTTGGAGACGCATGTATATCAGAAAAACATTCAAATTTTTTTGTAAATAAAGGCAATGCATCATTTGATGATATGAAAAAATTAATTAATTTTGTTGAAAAAAGTGTATTTAATAAAACTGGTATTAAAATTGAAAAAGAAATAAAAATTTTAGAAAATTGAAAAATAAAATTCTGATAATTTCAGGTGGTTATTCAAAAGAGCGTGAAATAAGCTTGCAAACTGGAGAACAGGTAGCTAATGAATTAAAAAAAAATGGTTATCAAACAAAGATTTGCGAACCAGATTATAACTTAGTAAACATAGTCGCAAAATTTAAACCTAAAATAATTTTTAATGCTTTACATGGACAGTATGGTGAAGACGGATATATTCAATCAATTTTAGAACATATTGGTATACCTTATACTCATTCTGGTGTCATGGCTTCCTCTAAAGCCATGGATAAAGACATTTCTAAAAAAATATTTATTAAGCACAAAATATTAACACCAAAATATATAAAATATTCTTTCGATGATGTAGTATCTAAAGTAATCAATAAAATAAAAAGAAATCTTGGGTTTCCAGTAGTCATTAAACCCATTAACGAAGGCTCAAGTGTAAACGTTTATATTTGTAATAAAACAAATTTAAAAAATAATTTAAAAAAACTTCAAAATTATAAAGAAATTTTAATTGAGCAATTTATTCCAGGTCGAGAAATTCAAGCAGCAATTTTAGGAAATAAAAAATTAGGCGCTATAGAGCTTAAACCTAAAAGAATGTTTTATGATTATAAAGCAAAATATGACCTAAAAGCAAAAACTGAACATATTATTCCAGTCAATTTAACAAAAAAAAATTTCAACAAATTAATGAAAATTTCTTTAAAAGCTCATAATTTACTTGGATGTAAAGGTGTTACAAGATCTGACTTTAAATTTTATAAAGGAAAATTTTACCTTCTAGAAATTAATACTCAACCGGGAATGACTAAACTTTCACTAGTTCCGGAAATATCAAATTATATCGGTATAAAGTTTATTAAATTAATTGAATTAATCTTAAAAGATGCCTCGACAAATAAATAAAAAAATTTATGTTTTTTTTTTGATATTTTTCGCTTTAGGCACAATCACTAATAAAAATTTTCCAGAATTAAATTTTTTGAGTGAAAGCAATTTAACAATTATTGATCAAAGTGAAATTAATGAAAATGAAATAATCCAAGCCTTGTCTTTTCTTAGAGATGAAAATCTATTTTTACTGAAAAAAGAAGAAGTTTTAGATATAATAAATTCATACCCATCTGTCGAAAATTTTATTGTTTTTAAAAACTACCCTTCAAATATGAAAATTAATATAAAAAGAACAAATTATTTAGCTATTACACAAAAAGATGGTATGAATTTTTATTTAGGCTCAAACGGTAAATTAATTAAGATAAAACAAAAACAAAAACAAAAACAGAACCATATACCTTTCATATTTGGTAATCTGCATATTCCGGATTTTTTTAAAATAAAAAAGATTATTAACCGCTCTAATTTTGATTATAAAGATATTAAAAATTTTTATTATTTTAAAAATAAAAGATGGGATATTGAAACTAAAAATGGTCTAATAATTAAACTTCCCTCAAAAAATCTTGAATTTGCTTTTGAGACTTTATTGAATATTTTACAAAATGATGAATTTATAAATATAAAAGAAATTGACTTAAGACAAAATAATCAGATAATTTTGAATGAATGATTTTAAATATAAATTTTTTTTATTTATTGGACACAAAAAATTTATATTTTCTGTTTTAGATAATAATAATAAAATTTTTTTTACAAGAGAGAAATTTATAAAAACTGAGAACATTGACGAAACTTTATTTTTATTAAATAATTTTCTGAATAACAACATAATTTCGTTTGAAAAAGAAATGCACATTTACATTAAAGATATTTATATAATTATCGATTATAATAATTTTATAAATCTAGAATTATCTACAATAAATAATATTAGTTATAATAATTCAATTTTTGATAATTCAAATTATTTGTTGAATATAAAAAATAATGTCGAAAAATATATGGAAAATTACAATTTACTTCACATGATTATTAAAAAATATATAGTTGAGGGAAACAAATTTTTAACAGTACCTAAAAATATTATTGGTAAAAAAATTTTTCTTGAAATCGAATTTGTTTTTTTAAAGAATAAAATTATTTTAGATCTGAAAAAAATTTTTTCTAAATATCAAATTTCAGTTACCAAAGTATTTAGTAGTGAGTATCTAAAAAGATTTATCAACCAAGACAAAGATAATATTTTTGAGATAGCAAATAAAAGTCTAAACCAAGTTCAAGAAAACGAGGTGTTGATAAATAAAAAATCATTTAAAAATACAGGTTTTTTCGAGAGATTTTTCAACTTTTTTCGTTAATCTGTATTTTCTAGTAACATTTGTTGTTTTCTTAAAACTCACTTCTGGTTGTAAATAATCACTGTGAGTTTACTAAATCAAAAAACATTAAAAAATTCAGTTTTAATTGAGGGTATAGGACTTCATAATGGTAAGTCAGTAAAACTTAAGATTAAACCTTCAGAGCCTGACACAGGTATAGTGTTTAAAAGAGTTGATTTAAAGAATAATAATTTAATTTATCCTAATTTTTTGAATGTCAGTAATACTCGTCTAAATACAACTATCTCAAATGAATATGGAGTTAAAGTATCTACAATTGAACATTTGATGGGAGCTTTATTTGCTCTTGGAGTAGATAATGCTTTAATTGAAATAGATAACGATGAAGTACCAATCATGGATGGTTCAGCAAAAGAGTTTGTTGAAAAAATACTAATAGTTGGCTTTACTATCAGTGATAGACCAATCAAAATTATTAAAATTAATAATAAAGTTGAATTACATGATGGAGATAAACAAATCTCAATTGAACCGTCTAAATTAAGTTTAGATATAGAATTTGAATTAAATTTTGAAAATAAAATTATAGGCAACCAAAAAAACAAAATAAATATTTACAATGATAATTTGACAGATATTTTAAATTCAAGAACTTTCTGTCTTTATAAAGATATTGAAATTATAAAAAAGAATGGATTAGCAAAAGGTGGGAGTCTAGAAAATGCAATTGTTGTAGGAGATGATGAAATAATTAATAAGGGCGGTTTAAGAAATTCAAAAGAATTTGTTAATCACAAAATTTTAGACTGCATGGGAGATCTTTTTACTAGTGGCTACAGAATTATTGGTAGCTTGAAATGCTCTCAAGGCGGTCATCACTATACCAACCAAATATTAAGAAAATTATTCAATGATAGTAAAAATTTTTCTATAATTGAAATTAAAGAGCGAAATTTACCTCACAATATTATTAATAAAAGTCTATTAAGATCTATAGCATAATTATTTTTTATCTCTATAATTGGATATCTTAGAGTTATGAATAAAATTTGTTTGTTAATACTTTTTTTTTTATTTTTATTTAATGCATGTTCAAAAAATGAAAATGAAATTGTTGTAATTAAAGAGAGTAAACAAGATTTAGAGATGATTGCAGCATATAAGGAGGGTTATGAGTTTTTAAATAAAGGAGATCCTTATTATGCTGCCCAAAAATTTTTAGAAGCCGAACTTTTGTTTCCACAATCAGAATGGGCCCCGAGGTCAGCCTTGATGGCTTCTTATTCTTATTATCTTCAAAACTATTATGTAAAAGCTTTATCAACATTAGAAAGATTTTTAATAACGTATCCTAATTCAGATAATTTAGTTTATGCTCACTATTTAATTGCTATGTGTTATTATGAAACTATTGAAAATGAAAAAAAAGACTCTGGACCAATTTTAAAAGCTAAAGAAAAATTTTCTTTTGTTGTGAAAAATTATCCTAATTCAGATTTTGCATTAGATTCAAAATTTAAACTAGATCTAATTCAAGATATTTTAGCTGCTAAAGAAATGTACTTAGGAAGACATTACCAAAAAAAGGGAAAATGGATAGCATCAATCAATAGATTTAAAAATGTTTTAGAAAATTATGATGAAACAATTTTTGTGGAGGAAGCTTTACATAGATTGGTTGAAATAAATTATAAACTTGGAATAGATGCGGAAACACAAAAATATGCAAGTATTTTAGGTTATAATTATCAGTCTGGTAATTGGTATAAAAAGTCATACAAAATTTTAAATAAAAGTTATTCATATGAAATTAAAAGAAATATTAAAAAAGATAAAAAAGGTGTAATTAATAAATTTAAAAAACTTTTTGAATGAGATGAATAATGAATTAATTCGAAAAGATTATGAGAAAAAGATTAACTTACTTAAAAAGTATAATCGTAAATATTTTGACGAAAATTTGTCAGTTATTTCAGATTCAGAATATGATAAATTAAAAAAAGAAATAATTGATTTAGAAAAAAAAAAATAAATTTTTAAAATCAAAAGACTCACCCTCAAAAAAAATTGGCCATAAACCATCTAAAAATTTTAAAAAAGCTTTTCATAAAGTTCCTATGCTTTCACTTTCAAATGCATTTACCAGAGAAGA
>MDTG01288937.1_pt1 | contig 17377 bp, 17 predicted proteins | sample 811421 | NCBI WGS metagenome assembly MDTG01 (sample SAMN05326645, study PRJNA326480) | marine metagenome | isolation source: seawater | place: Pacific Ocean: South East | collected 2011
AACTATCCAAAAGAGATTAATGTTTTATTAAGTCATTTTCATTTTGACCATATAATGGGATTTTTAACTTTCGCACCTCTTTTTAATGATAATTACACAATTAATATTTATGGTAAAAATTCAAATACGCCTGTGGAATCTGCAATGAATTTTTTACTAAAAAGTGATTTTTGGCCTGTAGATATGGACATGATAAATGCACAATTAAATTTTAAATCTTGGGAGGCCAACACTTTTAATATCAAAAATGCAGAAATTTGTCATGCTATTCATGGGCACCCTAATGGCGCAAATTCATACAAAATTAAAGTGGATAATTTTCATATAGTTTATGCTACAGATTGCGAACATCCAAAAGGTAGACTAAATAGCAATGTAGTAAATTTATCTAAAGATGCAGATATACTTATACATGATTCACATTTTTCTATAGATGATTTAGTTAAGCATAAAGGTTGGGGACATAGCAGTTGGAAACAAGCCACTGATGTTGCTATTGAATCAAAAACCAAAAAACTAATTTTATTTCATCATTCGCCTGATTATTCCGATGATAAAGTACATGAAATTGAAAAAAATGCTCAAAAGAAATTCCCTAATACTATTAGTGCTTATCAAGGTTTAAAAATAAATTTTTAATAAATAATGCAATCAAAGGAACAAATTTATTTTGACGTTGCAGCTACAACCCCTGTAGATGAAGAAGTTATAAATTTAATTAACAAAATTAATTTAAATTACTTTGGAAATCCATCAAGTATACATCGGCATGGTCAAAAATCTCATAACTTGATTGAAAAATCAAGAATTTCAATTGCAAATAGTATTAACTGCAATCCATCTGAAATTATTTTTACTTCGGGGGGTTCTGAATCAAATAATTTAGTTTTAAAAGGTGTCTTAAATGCTGGAGATCATTTGATAACAAGCTCATATGAGCATCCATCAATTCTTTCCCTTGCAAAGTCTATTGAAAAAAAAGGAATAGAGGTAACTTATATACAGCCTGAAAAAACAGGTTTAATAAATATAGAATCTATAGAAAAAAATATAAAATCAAATACAAAATTAATTTCAATAATGTATGTTAATAACGAAATCGGGACAATTAATCCAATCAATCAAATTTCACAAATTGCTCAGGATCATAATATATTTTTTCATACTGATGCAGTACAAATTATTGGTAAAAAAATAGTCTCAGTCAAAAATATCGATTTTATGAGTGTTGGTGCCCATAAATTTTATGGTCCAAAAGGCATCGGTTTTTTGTACGCTAAAAAAGGAGCAATAATCAATCCTATAATTGAAGGCGGTGGTCAAGAAAACGGATTTCGTGCAGGTACTGAAAATTTGAGCTTTATTGCCGGCATGGATCTAGCTCTCAAAAAATCAATTCAAAATATAAGTAAAAACCAACACAAGATAGTTGAATTAGAAAATCTATTTTTGAAAAAATTAGACCAAGAAAAAATTAATTATAGAATTAATGGAAAAAATAGATTACCTGGATTTTTAAATATTACTTTTTATGGTATAGATGGAAATAATTTATTGATTAATTTAGATATGAAAAATATTTCAATTTCATATGGATCGGCCTGTTCTTCGGGTACTTCAAAGCCACCTATTGCTCTATTGGAAATAGGTATGCCCAAAAATGAAGCAAAATCTAGTGTTAGAATTTCTATTGGTAAATTTATAAATGAAACTCAAATTACTGAACTTATTATTGCTTTAAAAAATATTATTGAAAGGATAAACATATAATATGAAAAAGAAAGTTTTAGTTGCAATGTCGGGAGGTGTTGATAGTTCTGTTACGTTATTAAAAATTTTAGAAATGGGATATGATGCTATTGGTGTTACTATGAAACTTTGGGAATATAGTGATGTTGGTGGAAATAATTTACAAGAAAATAATTGTTGTGCAGTTAGCTCCATTAATAAAGCAAAATTAGTATGTGAAAAAATGGGAGTCCCCCATTATACAATAGATTTTACAGATAGTTTTAAAAAAAATGTAGTGGAGAATTTTGTGGATGAATATATTAGCGGAAGGACACCAAATCCATGTGTAAGATGTAATTCATTTATTAAATGGGATACTTTTATAGATCAAGCAAATAATCTTGGAGCAGATTTTATTGCTACTGGACATTATGCGCAAATCATTCAAAAAAATAATACATTTATGATTTCCAAAGGTATTGATAATAAGAAAGATCAATCCTATGTTCTTTGGGGAATTCCCAAAGAAACACTTAGTAAAACTATTTTACCACTTGGGGATTTAACTAAAGAAGAAGTAAGGGATATAGCAAGAAAATATAAATTAGAAACTGCAGAAGAACCAGAAAGTATGGAAATTTGCTTTATAGCTGATAATAATTATAAACGATTTATTAATGATTATGCATCAACAAAGGTTAAGGATCTTGGAATCGGGCAAACACTCAATGAAGATGGTGAAAAAATTGGTGAAAATGATGGATATATTAATTACACTATTGGTCAAAGAAAAGGTATTGGGATTTCAAATAAAAATCCATTATATGTAAAAGAAATCAATTCAGAAAAAAATACAATTACTGTTTCTGAAAAAAAATCATTATTCAATACTAAATGTAGAGTTTCAAATATTAATTGGCTTATTGATGATATTGAATTACCATTAAATGCTAAATGCCAAATTAGATATAATGGTGATGGAGCTATTGCAGTTATAACAAAAAAAAATGATAAATATTATGTGGAATTTAAGGAACCTCAACTCGCCATTACTCCAGGTCAATCAATTGTTTTCTTTGATAATAATTTTTTATTAGGTGGAGGTATCATTGAACCAATCTAATACTGCTATAATTATTCTTGCTGCTGGAAAGGGAACAAGAATGAATTCAGATTTACCTAAAGTTTTGCATAAAGTAAATGATAAAAGTATGCTTAATATAATTATTGAGACTTCTGAGAAATTAAATCCTAATAAAATTATTGTTGTAGTTGGATATAAAAAAAAATTAGTAATTGATTCAGTTACTAATCCAAATGTTAAATTTGTAAATCAAGATGAGCAGCTAGGGACAGCTCATGCTATTAAACAATGCTTAACAGAATTAAAAAATTTTGAAGGGAAAGTGCTTATTTTATCTGGTGATGTCCCTCTAATTAAAAAAGAAACCTTAGAAAAATTTTTAAACTTTCATATCATAAAAAAAAGTAAGGGAACACTTATTTCAAATTTATTTAATGACCCATCAGGATATGGTAGAATAATAAAAAATAAATCAGGTCAATTATTAAATATTATTGAACACAAAGATGCTGATGTAAATCAAAAAAAAATTAAAGAAATAAATGCTGGTATTTATATTTTTGATTCAAAAGTTTTAATTGAAAAAATTAAACTAATCAAAAACGAAAATGCTCAAAATGAATACTATCTACCCGATATATTTAATTTTATTAATATTGAAGAAAAATATATTTACCAAATTAATGAGAATACACAAATTATGGGTGTAAATACATTAGATCAATTAAAAAATGTTGAAAAGATTTTAAATGAATAAATATTTTTTTAGTCTATTTATTACTGTTATTGTTATTTCATTTTTCAAATTTTATTTTGGTTCCTCTGAAAATAATTCAATACATTTGTCAAATAGTAATAGTGCATTTAAAAAAGCAGAAGTTGAAATATTAAATGGTTGTGGTGATGAAGGAGTTGCTAAATTATATACTGATTTTTTACGTGATTCAAATTATGATGTTGTATCAATAGAAAATTCAAAAGATAAATATGGTAAAAATAATTTCAATCATGAATTTTCTAAAATTATAATAAATAAAAAAAATAAGTTACGTGCGGGATATGAAATGTCTTTGAAAATTGGTATAGATAAAGAAAATATTAAAAAAAATTATAACAGTGAATACACTTGGGATTTAGTTTTAATTATAGGTAAAGATTATAATAAGTTAAATTCTTATTTAAAAATCAAAAACAATTACAATATTTTTTAAATGGATAATAAAAAATTAATTAATAAAATTACAGATCTAATACTTGATAAACATGGTTCAGAAATTAAAATAATTAATGTATCTAAGTTAACATCCTTAACAGATTACTTTATTATTTGTTCTTCAGACTCAAATCCTAAAACTAAAGCATTAATAAATCATATTATAGATAATATCAAAAATGAATTTGATTTAAAGCCTCTTAATTCAGAGGGAATTGAAAATCTAGATTGGGTGTTATTAGATTATATTAACATTGTTGTTAATATATTTAGTCCTGAAAAAAGAAATTATTATAATATTGAAAAACTATGGGGTGATGCAGAAATAACAATCATTAAAGAATCTTTTGATAATGAAAAAAAAAGTAATTAACGAGTTAATTAATATTTTACAGAGCTTGAATATTGACATCAAAAATGTTAATATAAATATAAGCTCTCCCAAAAATAAAAAATTTGGAGATTTATCAACTAATATTTCATTCCAAATTTCTAAAATCTTAAATCAATCTCCAATGGAAGTTGCTAATACAATATGTAATGAAATAAATAATAGTGATAGTAATCTTTTTACAAAAGTTGATGCTATTGAACCGGGATTTATAAATTTTTATCTTAATCCAATTTTTCTTAATAAATCACTTTTAAATATAATCAAAAAAGCTGGTGATTATGGTAAAAATACAACAGGTAAAAATCAAAAAGTTTTAGTTGAATTTGTTAGCGCAAATCCTACGGGACCTCTAACAGTAGGTCATGGTAGAGGAGCTATCATTGGGGATGTTATTAGTAATATTTTAAAATGGAATGGATATGATGTAGATAGAGAATATTATTATAACAATGCAGGAAGACAAATGAGGATTCTAGGAGAATCTGTTAAATCTAGATACTTAGAGATAATCAATGAAAATTCAATTTTTCCTGAAGATGGATACCATGGCGAGTATATAAAAGATATTGCAAAGAAATTATATGAAAAAGATAAAAAATTATGTAAAAATACTGACAATAATGTTTTTAAAAATTTTGCAGAAAAATTTGTATTTAATGAAATAAATAATACTTTAAAAAATTTAGGAATTAATTACAATTCATTTTTTAATGAAAATTCTCTATATGAGAATAAAGATATTTATAATATTATTGATAAGCTAAAAGAAAAAGGCTTAATCTATAATAAAGATAATGCAACATGGTTCAAAGGCACAGCTGTTGGAAGAGAATCGGATAGAGTATTAATTAAAAGTTCTGGTGAGCCCACATATAGGCTTCCTGATATGGCTTATCACGTAAATAAATTAGATAGAGGTTTTGATTTATGTATTGATATTTTTGGTGCAGATCATATGGATGCATATCCTGACGTTTTAGAAGTTGTTCATCAGCTTGGATATGATAAAAATAAAATAAACGTTTTAATACATCAATTTATTTCTATTGTTGATAATGGCAAACCTGTTAAAATGTCTACTCGTAAAGCTAATTTTATAACTCTTGATCAATTAATTAATGAAACAAATAAAGATGTAGTAAGATATTTTTTCATAATGAGAAGTATGAATTCTCATTTAAATTTTGATTTAGGTGTAGCAAAAGAAAAATCTGAAAAAAATCCTGTATATTATATTCAGTATGCATATGCTAGAATATCGAATATAAATAATAATGTTGATTTTAAAGTTAATGATGCTAATCTAGATTTATTAAATCATGATGCAGAAATACAATTAATTTCAAAAATTAATGATTTTGAAGAGCTGATATTAAAAATAAAAAAATCTATGGAACCTCAGAATTTAGCGACTTATTTACACGAGCTATCTGCAATGTTCCATAAATATTATGCTAAACATAGAATTATAAATAATGATTTAGAATTATCAAAAGCTAGAATTGTTTTAATTAATTCAATCGCAATAACAATAAAAAATGGTCTTGAAATTCTTGGAATTTCAGCACCAAAAAGGATGTAATGAATTTCGATTTATCATTTTTTATATTATCATTTTCAACATTATTTACATTAATAAACCCTATAGGAATTATGCCAATAGTTTTATCATTAACTGAAGATTTAGAAAATAGTACATATAACGAAATAATATTGAAATCTTCATTATTTGCTTTTGCTATACTAATGATATTTGCATTGCTAGGAAACTTTATATTTTCATTTTATGGTATAACAATCTATGCCTTTAAAATAGCAGGAGGAATATTATTTTTAAGAATTGGAATTAATATGATAGAAGTTAAGGTATCTAGAACAAAATCAACGCCAAAAGAATCAAAAGAAGCTTTAAATAGTGAAGAAATCGCACTTACTCCCATTGGAATTCCTATTATTGCAGGACCTGGTGCTATTACATCTGTAATGATACTATCCACTGAAACAAATTTTTTATCAAATAAGATTATATTTTATATTAATATTTTTTTTGTTTTACTAGTAACATTTCTTTTTTTATTAATAAGTAAAAAGTTAACTAAATTTTTAGGGACGACTGGACTAAGAGTTATAGAACGAATAATGGGAATGATACTAATGGTAGTTGCAATTCAGTTTATTGTAGATGGAATTTTATTAATAATTAATCAATATCCAAAAATATTGTGACCCTGGCAGGAATCGAACCTGCGACCATCACCTTAAAAGGGTGCTGCTCTACCAACTGAGCTACAGGGTCACTTAAAAAATTTTAAAAAAACAAATAAATCGATACAGTAAAATTAAGAAATATTAATTTACTTAAAAACTAAAATAATATTATAATTATTATATTTTTTAATATAATTTCACACACAGCTTTTTGAAAATAATTATGGGGGCGACTGGTTTCGACGATTAACGAATAACTTTAAGTTGCATGTGGAGCATACTCTATAAACTCCTAAAACTTTTAGGGACATTATAAATAGCAACTATAGCTATACTGCTGTAGCTTAAAATAGCTTACAGCCATCTCTTTAAGCTTTTGTATGTAGAGCTTAATTATGAGGTGTCATAAATACATACTAAGCCTTTAATTTTTCTGATAATTTTAGGATTAAAATATATCTATTTCGGTAGAGATTCAGAATTGTTTTATATTACTGTGTTCATACAGAGTTATAAAATGAAATCAAATAATGAACTAAACATGTAGATATTTTTAGGAATTCTTATTCGGACCGCGGTTCAAATCCGCGCGCCTCCACAAATATTATTCAAATTTTTTTTTATTATTTTCCCAAATTTTATCTAATTCTTCAATGGTTAATTCATCCATATTAATTCTTTCATCTTTCAACTGCTTTTCAATTCTTTGAAATCTTTTAATAAATTTATTAATTGATAAGTTTAAAGATTCTGATGGATTAATATTTAAATGTCTTGATAAATTAATTAATGAAAAAATTACGTCTCCTAATTCTTCATTAATTCCTTTATTAATATTAATAGACTCCTTAAGCTCAGTAATTTCCTCATCAACTTTACTTATAACTTGCTTTGTATTATTCCAATCAAATCCTACACTTGATGCTTTTTCTTGAATTCTTCTAGCTTTATGAATTTCTGGTAAACCTTTTGGTACACCATCTAAAACGCTATTTCTATTTTTTTCTTTTTGCTTTGATAATTCCCAATTAGTTTCTTTCCATCTTGGATCATTTTTATCAAAAAATATATGAGGATGTCTATCAATTAATTTATTATTAATACCACTAACTACATCTTGAAAATTAAAATGATTGGACTCTTCAGCAATTTGAATTTGAAATAAAACATGTAAAAGTAAATCTCCTAACTCTTCTTGAAGTAAAGGAAAATTTTCATTTTCAATTGCTTCAATAACTTCATAAGTCTCTTCTAACAAGTAAGGAGTTAATGACTTGTGAGTCTGCTCTTTATCCCAATCGCAACCATTTGGAGATCTTAATTTTCTGATAATCTTAATTAATTTATTTATTAAATCTATGTTTTTTTGTGATTTCAACCTTATCAATTCTATTTTGTTCTATTTGAATAACTTTAAAAGTATAATTTTCATATTCAACATACTCCCCTTTTTTAGGAATACTTTTAAGTGAATCTAAAATAAATCCAGCCAATGTATCATATTCTCTTTCATCAGGAAAATGAATATCAATATTTTCCTCTAAATCATAAATTTTAATCGCTCCCTCAATAATTAAAGTATCATCATTTTTTTGAATAACAGAATATTCTTCATGATCATATGGATCTCTTAATTCTCCCATAATTTCTTCAACAACATCTTCAAGTGTTATTAATCCAGATGTCCCACCCCATTCATCTACAACTACAGCTATGTTTGTTCTCATATTTTTAAATTCTTCAAGCAAATCATCAATTGGCTTAGTTTCTGGAATAAAAAAAGGCAACCGTGATAATTTTTTTAAATTAATTTTAGGTCTTGAGCCGATTAAATATGGGATAATATCTTTTGCATATAATATCCCTTTAATATTATCAATATTCTCTTCATAAATAGGAATTTTTGAAAACTTTTTTTGCGATATTATATCCATAACTTCATCCAAGTTTGAATTTGCATTAATTGCAATAATATCTACTCTTGGTGTTAAAATTTCTTTCACTAATTTATCATTAAATTCAAAAACTGATTGAATCATGTCTGACTCTAATTCCTCTATAGTGCCTTCTTCTTCAACAATCTCTGTTAACATTTTCAATTCTTCTTCTGTGTCAAACATTTTTTCACGTTTAAATGGTAATAATTTGATAACTATTACAGTGATTTGATAAAAAATAAATGAAATAGGAGATAAAATTTTCATAATAACTTTTATAGGGGAACTATATATTTTTGCCATTTTTTTTGAATATGTCATAGCATATGATTTAGATATTATTTCACCAAAAATTAAAACTAATATAGTTACTACAACCACTTCAATAAATAATAAATTTTCTTGATTAATTGATGTAATCTTTTTTGCAAGTACATTAATTGTATAATTTGCTGCAATTGTACCAATACCAATATTTACTAATGTATTACCGATTAATAAAAATGTTAAAAGTTTTTTTGGATTAGATAATAATTTTTTTAATCTATCATCTTTATATTCATGCTTTTTTAAATTAAAATAAGCAGTTTCACTTGAAGAAAAAAAAGCTGATAAAAATAATAAAATTATGAAAACTAAAATTATTATCATTTTAATTCTATAATTTTATCATCTATAAATAACATATATTTATTTTCAAAAGACGTCATTATTTGTTTTTTATTTTGAGTATCATCATTATATCCAATAATGTGTAATAGGCCATGTATTATAATACGTTTAAATTCATCATTAAATGTAACATTAAATTTTTCTGCGTTTTGCTTGATGTCATCAATACTAACATATATCTCCCCTACAATATCTTCATCTTGATTATTTAAATTAAAAGCTATTACATCAGTATAATAATTCTGATTAAAATATTTCATTTTTAATTGATTTAAATAATTTTTATTTGATAAAATTAAAGAAAGTTCAATATTTTTAATTTTATGATTTTTTAAGATTCTATTGTAAAGAAATTTAATCTGAGAATCATTTATAGTAATTTTTGAATGATAATCATTAATTATATCAATATTTATCACTGATTATTAAAGGACTTTAATATTTCTCTTGATATAACAATTCTTTGCACTTCGCTAGTTCCTTCTCCAATTTCTAATATTTTTGCATCTCTAAAAAATCTTTCAACATTATACTCTCTAATATATCCATAACCACCATGAATCTGAATAGCTTCAGTTGTAATTTTCATAGCAACTTCGCTTGAAAATAATTTTGCCATTGCAGCTTCTTTAATTATGCTATTATTATTATCTTTAAGCCAAGCCGTATTATAGACCATATGCCTTGTTGCTTCGATTTGAGTTGCCATATCAGCTAATTTAAAACTCACACCTTGGAATTTGTTGATTTTTTTACCAAAGGCTTCTCTTTCTTGTGAATAATGAAGCGCTAAATTATATGCTCCTTGAGAAATCCCTAAAGCTAACGCTGCAATAGTAATTCTTCCACCTGTTAAAGTTTCTAAAAATTGATTGAATCCCTTTTGTGTATTTCCTAAAATGTTTGTACTTGGAATTTTCATATTATCAAAGAAAATTGATCTTGTATCTGAACCTTTCCATCCCATTTTTTTTTCAGGTGCACCCAAATTTAAACCAGGAGTATTTGCATCAACAAATAATGCCCCTACTCCACAATCATTTCCATCTTTTATAATTTTAGCAGTAAAAATTATTACTCCTGCATAACCAGCATTTGTACAAAAAACTTTTTGTCCATTTACAATATATTCATCATCAACTAATGTTGCAGTAGTTTGAGTATTTCCTGCATCACTACCAGCATTAGGTTCAGTTAATGCAAATGAACCAATAATCTCTCCTGTAGATAATTTTCTAAGATACTTATCTTTTTGATCTTCATTTCCAAAAAGATAAAAGGGGCCTGTCCCTAAACTCGTATGAGCCATTAAAGTTACAGCTGTCGAAACACACACTTTTGCAATTTCTTCAATAACTATAACTAGTGATAAATTATCCATTTCTCCACCGCCATATTTTGATGGCCAAGGTATCCCCATTAAACCAAGTTCAGCTAATTTATCTATAGTCTCTTTAGGAAAGGTGGAATTTTTATCTATATCTTGTGCTAATGGTTTAATTTCTTTTTCAGAAAACTCTCTAATCATTTTTTGCAGCAATAAATGTTCTTCTGTAAAATAAATATTTTTCAAATTACCACCTAATTACTATTGAACACCAATAAAATCCAGAACCAAAAGCTGCAAGGACAACTATATCATTATCTTTAATTTTTTTCTGCTCTAAAGCTTCAGATAAAGCAATTCCTACTGAAGCTGCAGTTGTATTTCCATAATTATGAATATTAGAAAATACTTTTGATTCATCTACATTTAATTTTTCTGCAACAGCCTTTGAAATTCTATAATTTGCTTGATGCGGGATAACAATGCTGAGGTCATCTAAATTAAAATTATTATATTCTAGACCTTCTTTTATAACTTCTGGAAATCGTTTAACTGCATGCTTGAAAACTTCTCGTCCATTCATATAAATATTATGTTTTCTTTCCTCAATCATTTTTTCATTTATTAAGCCTTGGAAATTAGAACTTGGTGCGCGTGTACCTAATTCATCCACATATCTACCATCTGAATGTAAATGGCATGATAAAATTCCTTTTGAATCATTATCTGATGAAGTTAATAATGCAGCAGTTGCACCATCTCCAAATAAAACAGCAACATTTCTACCATCATTATCAAAATTAAGTTGAGTTGAATGAACTTCAGCTCCTATTACTAATACATTTTTGTAAGTATTAGACTGAATAAATTGAGTTGCTACAGATAAAGCATAAACAAATCCTGCACAGCCTTGCCTTATATCTAAAACTCCTACATTGTTTAAACCCATTTTACTTTGGAATAAAGAACCAGAACCAGGTATATATCTTTCGGAAGTTGAAGTAGCAAATACCACAAAATCTATATCATTTTTAGAAAAATTTAATTCATTGCATAATTTTTCTGTTGCTTTAACAGCTAAATCTGTTGGTCCTTCTCCAGAATTTCCAACTATATGTCTTTTTTTAATTCCTGTTCTTGTACTTATCCAATCGTCGGAAGTATCCATCATTTTAGATAAATCATCATTCGTAAGAATTTGATCAGGGACATGAAATGTAATATGTTTTATATATGCTTTTTTCATAATAAAATAAAAAGATTAATCATAAGCCGAATTTTGTTTAGATAATCATTCATCTAGATTAAGCTTCACAGCTTAACTCAAGCGACCTACCAATCATTAAGTGCGGATAACACATGATTATTTGATCTTGCTCCAAATAGGGTTTACATAGCAATTAATTTTTAAATTAATTCTGGTAGTCTCTTACACTACCTTTTCAACCTTACCTATATAAATAGGCGGTATACTTTCTGTTGCACTTTCCATACTTCAAAGAAGCTCCTCTTATTAGGAGGTATCTCATCCTGCGGAGTTCGGACTTTCCTCTTTTTAAAAAGCGATTATCTGATTAATCTTTTAAATCTATATTTTCATCTTCAATATATAGAAATATATTACAACTTGGACAAGTCTGCAATTTATTTCTATCTGTCACATTTATGAAAGCTTGAGGAGGGAGACTTGAAAAACAATTAGAACATGATTTTCTAGTAATACTGGCAAATGCTAATCCATATTCTTCTTTCTTTTCATTATACAAATCAATTAAATCCTCACTCACTTCTTTTAAAATATTTTCTTTACTTGTAATTAAATCTTTTTCTTCATTAATAATTTCTGAATTAGCATCATCTAACTTAATTTGAAAATCAGATAACTTTGTTTTATTATCTTCTAAATCTTTATTGCTAGAATTGATATTATTAATGAGTGTTTCTAATTCACTGTCAAAATTACTTATCTCAGTTTTTTCATCTTTCAATTTACCTTTAAGATGATCAATCTCAATTAATAATGCTTCATATTCTTTATTTGATTTCACATCATACATTTGATTATTCAATGCCTCAATCTTTGTATTTGAATCTGATAGATTGCCATTAATTTCATTTTTTCTTTTTTCAATTTCTACTTTTCTTGATTCATTATCCGATATATTATCAATTAATGAATTAATTGCTACATTCATTTTTTCAATTTTATTTGGGAGGCTACCTCTTTTTTCATTAATATGAATTAACTGCTTATCAATCTTATGAATGCTGATTAAAGTCTCAATATTGTTTTTTTCCATAAAGTCCATTATTATACTAGTATAGTCTTGTTAATTTATTACTTAAATCATTGAATATACAATAAATGAAAAATATTTTAATTTATATTATGTATTTACTAATAATTACATTAATATTGTAAATAATTATGAATATAAATCCTATAGACATTTCAATTTTATTGTTTACTTTTATACTTTTCATTGTGGGATTCAACAATGGCGTTATCTCTGAATTTAAGAAAAGTATAAATATTTTTTTATCTATAATTATTTCACAATATGCTATTTACTTATTACCACAAAATATGCTTTCAAATAATTTTATGTTTTTTATTTTATTTATTTTCATATTTATATTTTTTATATATCTGTTTGGATTTATTTTAAATACAATTATCTATAATCTTGATAGTGTCAAAATAGAACAAAATATTGACAAATTTTTAGGTGGAACTTTTGGTATTGTAAGAGGTGTTTTTATTTTAATATTATTTATTGTTAGCTTTAATTTTTTTCCAATACAAGACTCTTTAAAAAATAAATTAATAAATAAGTTGAATAATGATTCTATTTTATTCAAAGTAGTGCATAGTACTAAAAACTTCATAACCAAGTAAGTCATATTTTATGATCAAATTAGATCTTCATAATACTTCTCACGCTGATGCTAAGTTAAAGGTTGATAATTTCATTTTTAGAAATTTAAATAATTTACCTATTGAAATTATTACAGGGAATTCTATAAAAATGATTGATATTGTAAAAAAAATAACAGTTAAGCATGATTTAAGAATGGTTCCTTCCCATATAAATAATTTAGGGTCATATATAATCAATTTGAAAATTCAATAGATATGGCAGGGATTAGTAAAGAGACTATCGACCAAGTTAATGCAACTGTAAATATTTTGGAAGTTGTTTCAAAATATTTACATGTTGATAGACGAAATAAAGCAATTTGTCCTTTTCATGATGATACTCGACCATCATTATCTATTCAGCCAGAAACAGGTGTTTTTAATTGTTTTACATGTGATACAAAAGGTGGTGCAATAAAATTTATTGAGCTAAAGGAAAATATGAGCTTCCCCGATGCTGTAGAAACATTGGCTAATATGTATAATATACCCATCAAATATACAAGCAAAGCTGGACAGCAAAATTATAATACTGGAGCTCAAATGAAAGAGATTCATGATATTGCTAAAAACTTATACCATAAAAATCTTTATTCAGATCTTGGTAAAATATGTCTTGAATATATCCAAAGTAGAGATATTAGCAATGAAATGATTAAAGAATTTGAATTAGGTTACTCTCTACTAAATGATAATACACTTCATGAATTGATTAAGGGTAAATATCCAAGCGATGTAGTAAATAATACTAAGCTATTTGATTATAGCCAAGGTAAATATGTAGATTTTTTTAGAGATAGATTTGTTATTCCAATTAAAAATAATAAAAATGAAACAATAGGATTTAATGCGCGAAGACTTCCTGGTTCAGACTTAAAACAGAAGTATAAAAATTCATTTGATTCAATTGTTTATAAAAAAAGCAACATTTTGTTTGGCTTAGATAAAACCAAAAATTATATTTTAGAAAAAAAATCTGTGATCATGGTAGAGGGCCCTACAGATCTAATACGCTTATATCAAAATAATATTAAAAATGTTGTGGCCTCATGTGGAACAGCATTTCCAGACTCTCAGGCAAGAGAAATTAAGAAAAATACAAATAATGTATACATTAATTTTGATAGCGATGAAAAATTTGCGGGGCAAGATGCGGCTATTAGAGCAGGATACAAATTATTCAGAATTGGAATTGAACCAAGAATAATTGATTTGCCTGCAGGTAATGACCCTGATGACTTTATTAAAAAAAATGGTATTGATGCATATTTAGAATATGTTAAAAATGCCAAAAAATTACTTGAATTTGATTTTGAAAATTACAAGTTAAGAAATCAAGGAAATGCTACCCCCCAAGACTTTGTAGATATTGTAAAAGTTAAAATTTCTGAAATCACAGATCCAATTTATAGAGAATTAGCAATTAAAAATTTATCAGAAGTTATTGGCGTAAGTATTGATAGTATATTAAATGTGATTAATCAATTTAATGATAAAAAAAATAGATTTAAAACTCAACAAATACAGAATAAGCCTATAGTAAGATCAAAATTTCTTCTTGAAGATGATTTAATTAGAATCTGTTTAAGTGAAGATTATGAAACTAGAAAATTTATTTATGATAATTTAAATATTAATTGGATTAGATCAGAGATTCATAAAAAAATATATGAAATTTTATTTACTCATTTAACCTCACAAAAATTGCCTGATATGAAAATATTAGTAAATAATTTTCATGAATCAGATATTAATGAAAGGTTTGTAAAAATAATTTTAGATTTAAAACATTCATTTAATGATAAAAAAGTTGCAATAGATTGCTTAAAAAGATTAGAAAAAAATAATATTCAAATTGAATTAAATGAAATTAGAGAAAAAATAAAAAATCCATCTAATCAAGATTTAGAAAATAATCTAAAAGATTTGCAAAATCTTGAAAAGCAACTTAATCAAATTAAAAATAAGTATAATGATTTCTAATTCTATTACATCATTTAAGAGATTTTTAGTTTATGCAAAACCTTGGAAGTTTAAAATTTATAAGGCAACAAGCTATTCAATAATAAATAAATTATTTGATATTGCACCAGAAATATTAATTGGTATAGCTGTTGATTTAGTTGTCCAAGGCGAAAATAGTTTTATAGCAACGCTTGGTTTCCCTGATCCAAAATCACAAATAACATTTTTAGCTGTTTGTACATTTTTAATTTGGGCATTTGAGTCTCTTTTTCAATATTTATATTCAATATCATGGAGAAATATTGCTCAAAATATAGAACATGCTATTAGGATGAGTGCATATAGCCATGTGCAAATTCTTGATTTATCATGGTTTGAAAATCAAAAAACAGGAGATATTACAGCAAAGCTAAATGATGATGTTAACCAACTTGAAAGGTTTTTAGATAATGGATTAAATGAAATAATTCAAATTATAGTATCAAGTATAGCAATTGGATGTGTGTTTTTTTATATTTCTCCTTTAATTGCAAGTATATCTATATTGCCTATTCCTTTAATTTTAGTCGTTGCTTTTCTTTTTCAAAAGAATTTAGCTCCAAGATATATCGCTGTTAGAGATGCTGTTGGTAAAATGAATAATACTATTTTTAATAATTTACTTGGTATCGCAACTATAAAAAGTTTTGTAACAGAAAAACTTGAAAATAAAAGAGTTCAAAATTTGAGTTTAGATTATCAAAATGAAAATAGACATGCAATTCTATTAAGTTCAGCTTTTATACCAATAGTTCGTATGGGTGTTTTAAGTGGTTTTTTAGCCACTATGATTATTGGCAGCATGAAAACATTGAATGGTGAGATTGCTGTTGGCTCATTTAGTGTTTTAGTATTCTTAACTCAAAGATTTTTATGGCCATTTACGAGACTAGGTGAGACCGTAGATTTATTTGAAAGATCAATGGCTTCAAATAAAAGAATTTTAGACTTAATTGACACTCCTTATAATATAAAAAATGATTTGAATTCTATAGATCTTGATAATTATAATCAAAATATAAAATTTAAAGATGTTAGATTTTCATATAATAAGCATTCTGATGTATTTGATAATATAAATCTTGAAATTAAAAGCGGAAATTTAATTGGGATTGTTGGCCAAACAGGAGCAGGTAAAACTACTATAGTTAAATTATTGCTACGTTTTTACAATACTGATAATGGAAATATTTTTATTGGGAATCAAAATATCACTAATATAAAAATTGAAGATTTAAGAAAAAATATAGGTTATGTAAGTCAAGAAATTTTCTTATTTGATGGATCAATAAAAGAAAATATATGCTATCCAGAAAATGAATATAATGAATCTCAGTTTAAGATAGCTTGTAATAAAAGCCAGGCAACTGAATTTATAGATAAACTACCTAATAAACATGATACTATGATTGGTGAAAGAGGACAAAAACTCTCAGTTGGACAAAAACAAAGAATTGCTATTGCTAGAGCTATTTACAAAAATCCTCCAATCATTATATTTGATGAAGCCACATCTGTCATTGATAATGAAACAGAGCTATTAATTCAAAAAGCTCTGCTTGATATATCAAAAGATAGAACAACGATAGTAATTGCTCATAGATTATCAACGGTTAGAAATGCCGATAATATTTATGTTCTTGGTAATAAAAATATTATTGAATCAGGAAATCATGATAAATTGATAAATGAAAAAGGTGTTTATAAACAGCTGTGGGATATTCAAACTGGAAAAAGTAATAAATAATTCTATGTATTGTGCAATAAATTATAATAAATTTTGAAACTTTAAAGGGCCCTTAGCTCAGTTGGTTAGAGCAGCGGACTCATAATCCGTTTGTCCGGGGTTCAAGTCCCTGAGGGCCCACAAAAATTAAAAAAAAATGA
>MDTG01122854.1_pt1 | contig 17376 bp, 15 predicted proteins | sample 811421 | NCBI WGS metagenome assembly MDTG01 (sample SAMN05326645, study PRJNA326480) | marine metagenome | isolation source: seawater | place: Pacific Ocean: South East | collected 2011
CGCCTGGGGAAGCGTCCCGCCCGAAACACCCGCGGACCTCAACGCGGACGGCGTCGTGAGCAGTGCGGATCTCGGATGGATGATCGGAGACTGGGGTCCGTGCGCCCGGCCTTGACGCACCCGGAACTGACGCACCCGGAACTGACGCACCCGGCCACGCGCCCCGCGACGGGATGAGTCCGCGGACGCCACACGACGCCGGTTGCTTCGGCGCGAACGCCGGGCCCGGTGTCAGCGGGCGATCCCACCCTCGCCACCGAGAATCCTGATCCGGCCGGTTCGAAGGTCCCACTGCACCCGCTCGGCTCGAATCGGCGTCGCGGCCCCCTTCGACTGGACGGTGACGACTCGTCCCGGATCGGCCCGCAGCATCGCGATCTGCGTGTCGACGTTGTAGTCGAACTCCGTACATTCGACGTCGTGCTCGGGCGTCCGCACGAAGACCCGGCCGATGCCCCGCACCCGGACGAGATCCGCGGGACCTCCGAGTTCGACCCCGGTGGACTCGAGCGGGTTCGCGCTCGAACGCTTGTCCGCGGCCTCCGCGGCCGGATCCGGCGCCGGATCGTCCGGAGCCGTCGCATCGGCCGGCGTCTCTTCCGGCCGCTCGATCGTGACCTCGAGGCGATCCGCGGTCAGCGACAGCGTGTCGTCGGGCTCGAGCCCCGCATGGAGGACCTCGACCTCGCGTTCCATGACCACGAGGTACCGGTCGTCCACCTCCCGGTTCATCGTCATCCGGCGAGCCCACCGGAATCGACTGGTGCCGTCGATCCCGAAGCCGGCGGTGGACGCCGGGCCGCGGTCCTCCGGTGTCGTCGACGCTTCCGGATCGTGGACAAGGAGTCCTCCGGCACCGTCGACGAGCGCTTCGCGCGACGCGACGAGGTACTCCACGTGACCGCCCTCGACCCGGAAGAGACGCGGATCGCCGCGGCGTGCCGGCGTCTTCCAGGTGCGACTCTCCATCACCGCATCGCCTCGTGCGACCAGTCGTTCGAGATCCTTGCCTCCCTCGTCCGAAAGCAGTCCCTCCGCGCGTTCCGCGGCCGGGCGGACGCCGCCCACCCGGTTGGCCAGGTCGAGCGAGACCTCCCGGGCATCGAGCCGGTCGCTGGTCATCGAGTCCGGCGTGCTGCGAACCCGGACGTCGCCCTCGAGATCGAGTCGTCCGGCGCCGTCGTTGGCACGCTCGTCGTACCGCATGGCCTGCGTCCAGGTCGCCGCGAGGGACGTCCGGCTCGACGGGGCGGGGCGTTCGATGCGATCCCGGGAGGCCGGGACCACGTCGGTGTCGTAGTAGCGGAAACGGCCCGGTCCGGTGCCCCGCACCGTCCTGGTGCCGTCGTCGAATCGCACGTCGCGAAGCCGATCGGCGACCACGTTCGATCGCAGGACCATCACGTCGTCGCCCGTCAGTTGCAGCGTCCGCGACACCCCGTCGCCCTCGAGTCGGTCCGCGAAGACCCGCGCACCCTCCTCGAGCCGGACCTGCACGCCGTCCGCGGCGTCGACCCGTGTGATCTCCACGGCCCCCATCTCGTCGCCGCCGAACGCGGCATCCGATTCACCGGTCACCGCCTCGCCACGCGGGCGGAAGCGAACCACGAGCCGATCGGTCCACATCGTCTGTCCGGGGTCGCTCGCCTCGACCTCGCCCTCCGCGATCATCTCCGTCGGTACGGTGCGGCCGTCCTCGGTCCGGTCGAGTGCGAGGTCGATCGACGCCGCCTCGAGCGATCCGATCTCGCCCACGCGATCGACCCGGGCGCCGCCGGTCGCGAGGATCCGTTCGATCGCATCGACCTCGCCGCCTTCGGCGAAGTCCACGACGAGCGTCTCGGAACCGAGTTTGAAGTCATCGCTCGCGACCTTCACGTCGCCGTCGAACCGGGCCTGCTGCAGCCTTCCGTCGTCATCGAGATCGTCGAAGTCCAGATCCACGCCGCCTTCCCACTCGATCTCCAGTCGCGGCGGCGCCTCGTCGTCGGCCCGGCCGGAATCCTGCGTGGTCGCGGACACCGCGGCCCAGGCCACGACTCGATTCGCCGTCGGTCCCGCCGCCAGCATCGTGTGGATCCCGTGCGCGAATCGGTCCGCGGCCCGTCCGAAGGCCGTCCGGGCCTCCATCGCCGCATCGGGGGCGAACCACATCCGCCCGGGTCCGATCAGACCACCCGTTCCTTCCGCTCGAATCATCCAGAAGCGTCCGCCGGCGAGGTTGAACCGAGGACTCGCGATCCGCAGTGGATTCGCTTCGTCACCGACCAGCTCCACGCGCTCGGAGGCGGACCGATACTCGAGCCGGGCGCACGATCCCACCGCCTCGTTCCCCTCGTCGGTCAGTTCGATGCCACGGCCGTCCTTCGATTCGATGACGATCTCGGAATCACCCTCGCCGGACATCCTCGAGCCCGCCTCCCGATCCGGGACCATGACGAGACGCCCCGCGTAGTGGACGCGGATCACCTCCTCGTCGAGCCACCGACCGCCCGGCCCGACGGGGCCGTGCGCCGTGGCGGCGGCCGCCACGAGATTCACCGGCGTCGGGGACATGCCGGGACCCCGGACCGGCGACGCGGCGACCGGGCCGTCTCCGAGATCCGGGTCGCTCAAGGCGAAGGTGGCGACCAATCGATCGCCGGAGACGGTGCTCCGCATCGTGACGCCGCCCGGGTCGCGGACGACGCGTTCCACCACCACGTCGTCCTCGAGCACGAGGCGGTACCACGCATCGGAATCGATCCCGCCCGGCGCAGATCGCGGGGCGACCGCCTCCGCGGTCGCGACCGACGGCGTCCCCGGCGCGCGGGTCGACCAACGGTCGGCCGCCGAAGCGACCTGCGGCGGCCGATCGGCGGTGGTGCCGGCCGCGGGCGATGCCGTCGCCGATGCGGCAGGCGCCGGCACGGTCGAACGAGGCGCGATCGGGCCCGACCCATCGGCCGCGGGACGGATGAGGATCGGGGCGGTGGCCCGTTCGACCGTGAGACGCGAGATCCGGGTTCCATCGGGCTCGAAGAAGATCCGAAGATCCTCTCCAGCGAACGTCGCCTCCGACGTCGTCACGCGAACGGATCGAGGACTGTGGATCTCGCCGCCGGCCGCGTCGTAGGACGCGGACTCGGCCTCGATCGTCACCGCCGGCATGCGGCTTTCGAGCGGTTTCGGCTCGCCATCCACCGGCGGCTCGTAGATCCGGATCTCGACGTCCCCCTCGAGTCGCCCGGACTCGATGGCCTGGTTCGGGACCCGCATGGTGCCGGCGAGCGCCCGCATCTCGACGATGCGACCGTTTCGAGGATGAAGCCGGGCCCACGGCCGCTCCATGTCGACCCACGCATCGGGCAGTGGATCGATTCGCACCGCCCCGTATTCCTGCGAAAGCGAACCGTCCTTCCCCGCGACCTGGACCGACGCACCATCCCGGAGGGAGGCCATCACGTCGCGATCGAGATCCGCGGCCGGACGGGCGAATTCATCCTCGGTCGGGGTGGACGGAACCACGATGCGATCGAGATCGACCGTCCGCTTCAGGGTCGAGCTCTCCGGTCGCCGATCGAGGCGCCACACGACGACGACGATGAGAACCGCGACCAGCACGCCGAAGCCGACCAGCACCAGTGGGCGTCGATCGACGATGCCTCGACGGAGGAGCGGCGTCCATGCTCGCCCGTTGACCGGGCTCGCGACGGGCCTGACGTGTTTCATGGTCTCGTTCCGCATGACCGCCTCCTTGCGCATCAGACGGGGCCTTCAACCCCGCTCGCGGTAGTGATCGACCGAAGGCCCCCACTCGCCCTTGGCCTTCAAGAGCAGTTCCACGACCTCCCGGACGGCCCCGCGGCCTCCGGTCGCCGTGGTCACGTGGCACGCCGCCTCGACGATCTCGGCCGCGGCGTCGGCCACCGCCACAGGGTAGCCGCACCGTTCCAGGATCGGCAGGTCGGGGAGATCGTCTCCGACCATGGCCGCTTCGACCGCCTCGACGCCGAGCGCCTCCAGCAAGGCATCGAAGGCCTCGCCCTTCCGGTCGACCCCTTCGAGGAGATGTTCGATTCCCAGTTCGTCCGCCCGATGGCGGAGCGCCGGGCCGCGGCGGCCCGTGATGATGGCGATCATCCCGCCGTGTCGCTGCCACATCCGGATCGCGGTCCCGTCCCGGACGAAGAATCGCTTCGTCTCCACGCCGGCGTCGTCGATCAGGACGGAGCCGTCGGTGAGAACGCCGTCGACGTCGAGACACAGAAGGCGGACCTTGGCGGGGTCGGAGCGGGGCATGCGGACATGCTACCCGTCCCCGGCCGGGGACCGGGCCGGCGGCCATCCCCGAAATCGCCCGGAATCAGGCCGAGACGCGAAGCGACGACGACGGCTCGGTGCCCCCGCAGTGCTCGGCGACCGCCCGGAGTCGTTCCGCGACGACCGCGAGATCGCCGGGCCGGCGATCGGGGGCCGCTTCGAGGCAGGCGTGGATGAGTTCATCCGCCCCCGATGGAAGATCACCGCGAAGTCGGCGAAGCGGAGGTGCCGGCGTCGCATCCTCGACCATCTCCCCGGACGCGTAGCGACCGGTCAGGTATCGATAGATCGTCGCGCCGAGCAGGAAGGCGTCGGTCCGTTCGTCGATCGCGCCGAGTGCGACCTGCTCCGGGGCGAGAAAACCCGGAGTCCCCTGGATCCGAGACTTCCGCTCGCCGAGTCGACAGGCCTGGCCGAGATCGATGATCGTCCCGCGGCCGTCGGTGCCGACCAGGATGTTCCCGGGCTTGAGATCGGCGTGGGCGAAGCCCAGCTCGTGGAGGTGGCGAAGTCCCTCGGCGACCGTCGCGAAACACTCGAACAGTCCGCGGAGGTCTCCGAAGCGGGCGGAGTCGAGCGGGACGCCGTCCACGAAGTCGAGGATGAGGGCGAGTTCCGAGGTTCGGACGATCTCGCGGTACCGAAGCAGACGCCGGGCGGACCTCACCGCCGGATGGTCGACCTTGGACCCGACCTCGAACTCCCGTTCCACCTGGGCGAGAAAGCGTCGATCGCGGGCCCCTCGCGAGGTCACGTGCTTCAACGCGTGGAGCCTCCGGCTCCTCGGGTCGGAGACCACGTAGAGCCGGCTCGCGGCGCCTTCGCCGATCGGCTCGATGACCCGGTAACCGTGGATCTCCCGGGGGGTCGTGGGTTGGCTGCTGACCATCGCTGGCTCCGTTGTCGATGAACGCCTGCATTCGACGTGTGCGGGGATTCGGTTTCCGTTCAAGGCCTCGAAACCGATGATTTTCGGGCTGATTCGATTGCCGGGCGAGCGTCGACCGGACTGCCTCTCGTCGGGCCACCGGCGTCGGCCGAGGACCGGAACTCCGTAGTGCCGCACGCGGGCTTCGTGACGTGCGATCGAGCGAAAACGATCTTCGAACCCTGCAGGCCGGGATGCGTCCGTCCCGGAGCACGGGCAAGGTCGGATCGACCTCTTCCTGTGAATTCGCGGCCGTGGATTTCACGGCCGGAGATCGACGCTCAAGCCGCCCGGCGTCGGCTCGGGATCCCCTCGAGATCATCGACTCGACGGATCTCCCCGATCCGGTGCACCACCTCGGACATGCGGATCGGACGACGCGTCGGATCCGGCTGCAGGCACTGTTCGATCAGGCGGACGAGGCCGACCGAGTCCGTATGACGATCGAGTTCGCTGACCCATCCGGCATGGAGATCGATCCAGTCGGCGGCACAGAGTTCTCGAGCGTGCTCCATCGGAAGCCGTTTCCGCAGGATGATCGCCGCCATCGTGGCCGCGAATCCGAAGACGTCGGATCGCGCGGTCAGGATGCCGCCGAGAAACTGCTCCGGACTCGAATACCCGGGATTGCCCGAACCGACCTCGGAAGTCACGCCTTCCTCGGCGGCATCGGCGAACCCGATGAGGACGGGAAAGTCCTGGTGATCGACGATCACGTGTCGCGGTCGGATGGAGCCGTGGACGAGTCCCCGCTCATGGACATGCGCCACGGCATGGCCGAGCTGCTCCATCACCCCGAGGATCGAAGTCCCGTTCGTCGGCGACCACTGATCGAGCGTCGGTCCGTCCACGTATTGCTGGAAGAGACCGATCTCCCGCAGCCTGAACCGCGAACGGACCCGTTGCAGCCGATGCACCCGGCGAACGCCGGCGTGATCCAACCGACGAACGATCTCGTGCTCTTCGATGACCCGGTCGAGGCGATCATCCCCCTCGTCCGGACCCCGCATCGCATGCTTCAAGGCCCGGAGCGAGCCGTCCACCGGATCGGACACGAGATGCGTGCTCGAGGCCTCACCGCCGCCCAGCAGTGCGAGCATCCGATGCCCCATCAGCTGGCCGCGGCTCGACGTCGACGATGCTTCGGACTCGCGATTGGTTTTCCCGTTCAGGATGCCCAAGATCAATTCCTCCCCGCCGCGGACCCCACGCCCACGGCCATCCCTTCGTTGGAACAATCCAAAACAGGCAGGGAGAAGGCAAGAAAACAGGGTTTCGAGGTCGGGAAGAAGGTCCGGTGGTGCCGGTCGCACCGGTCAGCCGGAGGCGGCCTGGGCCAGAAGCACCACGGCGACGTCGTAGACCGCATGCGTCGCCGCGACGATCCCGAAGCCTCGCAGCAGATAGACGACCGAGAAGTAGATCCCGCTTCCGAGGTAGAAGAGGGCGAGACCGGGAAGCATCCCGCCCTCCGGTGAATGGATCGGGTGATAGAGCATGAAGGCGAGCGAGGAGATCACGACCGCGAGGAAGACCGTCGTCCGGTGCGAACGACCGAGGCCGTCGACCAGCACCGCGTGGACGATGGCGATCAGGGCCCAGCGGAAGACGAGCTCTTCATAGAGTCCGGCCCCCACCCCCATGGCCACCCGATCGAACAGTCCGTCCGGCGTCGCGTCGAGGACCTGCAGTTCGATCCCGCCACCGACGAGGACCCGGGCGAAGACCAGCAGCGGCAGCACGAGCATCACCGATTCGGCCCACATCAGACCCACCGTGCCCCAGTGGACGGACCAGGATCGCTTCGACAGGAACTGCCACGCCACGAGCACGATCACCAGCAGCAGGCCGGGAAGCATCGGCCCGAGCCCGGTCACGCCGAAGATCGAGAAGAGGTCGTGGATGTAGCGATGGGCGAGATTCGTGACGGGGATCCCGCCATCCGGCCTTGACGCGAGCAGCAGCCCCGCCTCGTAGATCGCGACGAGCGGAAGCAGGAGCACGAGGATCTCGAGCGGCCGCTGCGACCGCTCCCAGTACGGTCCGGCCCAATGAGAGCCGGCCCGCACCTGTCCCGACGAGTTCGAGGACGAGCGGGCCGGTGGCGCCATGGCAGCGGAACCCCTCTCTCGCGTCATCCCGAAAGGGTGGGACGCGGGGGGCGAATCGGACCGATCAGGCCGCGGCGGCCTTCAGATCACGAAGTCGTCGCGAAAGACGGCTCTTGCGGCGAGCCGCGGTGTTGCGGTGCATCGCGGGCGTGCAGGCGACCTTGTCCAGCACGGAGCAGACCTTGCGGAACTCCGTCTCGGCGCCGTCGACGTCCTTGTGCTGGACGGCGGAGAGGAAGCTCTTGATCTGGTTCTTCACGCGACGCTTGCGCCAGTTGTTGAGGGCGCGACGCTTCGCGCTCTGGCGGACACGCTTCTTGGCTGATTCAGTATTCGGCACGAGGCCTATCTCCTGCGAGGATGCGAACCGGGCATTATCTCCAACCGCCCGCCGGATGCAACCCCGATTCGGGCCAATCAGGGGGAGATTCGCGATTCTCGACCCGCTAGGATCGTTCAGGATGCATGCATCGGCCACGAATTTCCTCACGATCGCCGCGTCGGACCGGCATGCGGACACCCGGACGGCGGCACTGGCGGTCGCCGCCACGCTCCGGGAGACCCTCCCGGCCCCGCCACAGGCGGTGCTCGTGATCGCCAGTTTCCACCACGCCGCGGTCGTCCCCGAAGCGGTGCGGACGATCCGGGAGTCGCTGGACGGGCCCGCCACGGTCGGGTTCACCGCTCGCTCCCTGATGGAGGGCTCGGAGGAGTTCGACCGAGGCCCCGCCCTCGCCGCGATGGCCGTCGCCGGCCCGGGCATGCGGGCGAGGGCGTTCCGGTTCGATCATCGCGACGGCCCTCCGGAGGCGTGGTCCCGGGATCTGGTTCGAAGTCGCCTTCGGCCGATGTCGCCCCCGAGGGGCGTGATGGTGTTCGGCGATCCGTTCAGCACGGGTTCTACCGCACTTCCCGCCCGCCTCGCCGACGCGGTCCTTCCCGGCGTCCCGGTCTGCGGCGGCCTGCTCAGCGGCGCGAGCCAGGCCGGGGCGAACGTCCTGGTCGCCGATGAGGACGTCTCCAACTCGGGTGCGGTCGGCCTCGTCCTGGAGGGCGACGTCGAAGTCGAATCCGTCGTCTCCCACGGCGTCCGTGGCGTCGGCCCGATGCTGGTCGTGACCGAGGCCGATGCCGGCGGCATCTCCGAACTCTCGGGCCGCCCGGCAGCCACCGTCCTCGACGAGGTCCTCGCGGAACTGCCGGGGCAGGATCGGACCACGCTCGGAAGGACCCCGCTCTTCGGCCTTGCGATCGACGCGACGAAACCCCAACAGGGACGAGGTGACTTCCTGGTCCGACCCATCGCCGCCGTCGACCGGCGTTCGGGCACCCTCCTGACCACCAACCGCGTGCCCCGGGGCTCGACCCTCCAGTTCCAGGTCCGCGACGCGACCATCGCCGCGCAGGACCTCGACATGTCACTCGACCTCGCGATCCTCGATGATCGTCCGCCCGCCGGCATCCTCCTGGCGGGTTCGGCGGGACGCGGCGCGTCGCTCTTCGGGGCCAGCGGACATGACGCCGGCCGAATCCACGAACGTCTCGGCGGACCACCGCTCCTCGGCTTCGAAGCGGCGGCGGAGATCGCCTCGATCGGCGGTCGACCGAGGATCGCGGGACTCGGGCTCTCCGCGATGCTGCTCCGGGGCCGGCGAAGCCGCCTCAACCTTTCCGAGGATCCCCGGTAGAAGCCCGCAGGCATCCGCCGGAATTCGGCCCGATAAGGTCGTCCGGTCGATGGAAAGGATGAATTCGGGTCGGGGTTCCGCCCGGAATGGATGGCGTTCGCGGTCGGGACCGCGAAGATGGATCAGACTCACGGCGTCTCCGGGCTTCGGATCGACAACGTTGCTCGACCGACCGCTTCCGGCAGGCCCCCTCCAGAAAGCACCGCCCATGGGCATCGGCACCATCCTGGTCGAACGAGGGCTCATCACCGAGCCGCAGCTCGACGACGCGATCGCGGAGCAGAAGCGGACCGGCGAGCGGCTCGACCACGTGCTGGTCCGGCTGGGCTGCGTCGACGCGGACAAGGTGCTGGAAGCCATCGGCAGGCAGTTCGACATGGAGATCGTCGACCTCTCGGAGATCGAGGTCGACGACGAGACGCTGCGCACGCTCCCCTCCCGGCTGGTGTTCAAGCAGCTCTGCGTGCCGATCCGCCGGACCGCGACCACGCTCCACATCGCGACCTGCGATCCCTTCGAACTCAGTGCCTTCGACGAACTTCGCCTGCTCACCGGGCTGGGCGTCGAACTCGTGCTCGCCGACGAACGCGACCTCCGGAAGTTCATCCGGTCCCACTACGGGGTGGCCGGCGACACGCTCGACGCCCTGGCCACCGACGACGAGGACGGCACCGACCTCCTGGCCGACCCGGCGAGCGGGGAACTCGACGCCGACGAAGAGGCGAGCGTCATCAAGCTCGTGAACGATCTCCTGCTCGAGGCGATCCGGGAACGGGCGACCGACATCCACATCGAACCATACGAGGACGAACTCTCGATCCGATACCGGATCGACGGCGTCCTGAGCGAGGCGGGCGTCCCACCGACGGTCAACCGCTTCCGAAACGCCATCGTGAGCCGCCTCAAGATCATGGCCGGCCTCAACATCGCCGAGAAGCGAAAGCCCCAGGATGGACGAATCACCCTGCGTCACAAGGGGCGGGAGTTCGATCTCCGCGTGTCGATCATTCCCATGATCAGCGGCGAGGGCGTCGTGCTCCGCGTCCTCGACAACAGCGTGGCCCGCATGGGCCTCGAGGATCTGGGAATGCCGCCCGCCATTCTCGACCGCTGGGACACGGTCATCACCCGGCCCCACGGCATCCTGCTCGTCACCGGTCCGACCGGGTCGGGCAAGTCGACGACCCTCTACGCGTCGTTGAACCGGATCGTGAGCGATGCGGTGAAGGCGATCACCGTGGAGGATCCCGTCGAGTACCAGGTGGACGGGGTGAATCAGATCCAGGTCAACACCGCGACGGACATGACCTTCGCCGCCGGACTCCGGGCGATCCTCCGGCACGATCCGGACATCATCATGATCGGCGAGATCCGGGACCTGGAGACCGCGGAGGCGGCGGTCCAGGCATCGCTGACGGGCCACCTCGTCTTCTCGACCCTCCACACCAACGACGCGGCCGGGGCCACGACCCGCCTGCTCGACATGGGGATCGAGCCGTTCCTCGTCGCCTCGAGCGTGGAGGGCATTCTCGCCCAGCGACTGATCCGCCGGGTCTGCGAGCAGTGCGGCCGCCGTCGGGAAATGACCACCGCCGAGCTTCCGGACGGCCTCGAGCCGCCACCGGACGGCATGGTCATGGAGGCTCCCGGATGTCGGGAATGTCGACGGACCGGATTCCGGGGCCGCGTGGGCGCCTTCGAGCTGCTTCGAATGACCGACGACGTCCGGGATCTGGTCGTGAAGCGGGCGGATGCGACGAAGATTCGTGCGACCTCCGTCGCCGAGGGTGAGTTGAACCTCCTTCGGGACGCCGCCTGGGACCTCGTCCGCCGCGGCGTGACGACCCCGGCGGAGGCCATGCGGGTCATTCGGGTCTGAGCACGACCTCCGCTCGGATCGACCTGCCCGAATGCGGGATGAGGGCCGGTCCCCGGCACCCGCACCTCCGACCGGCCCCGTCGATCCCCGGCGTCCGCCTCCCCGGACCGGTTCCCCGACCCCGTTTCTGAACCGCGAATCACCTTCGAAGGAACCGGACGGCTTGACGGCGACCCCTGGTCGGCGGACACTACGAAATCAAGCCGCGGGCGAGTCGCCCGCGATCCCGGCCCCGTCGTTCGCCCGACGGACCGGAAAATCGATTCGCGAGAGCGGAAATCAGGTCTTCGCGGAAGCGGAGCCATGGAGAATCCCCAATGGCGCGAGGTTCTGGTGCCGGTACCGGCGTGATCGTTGCTCTGGTCGTCAGCGTGGTCTGCAACGTCGGCCTGTTGACCATCACGTTCATGATGTACTCCGGCAAGGCGGAGGCGCTCCAGAACGAGGCCACGGCGCAGGCGGAGATGACCAAGTTCATCAGATCCTCCGATCGAACCAGCGAGTTCGACCGGCTGATGAGCGCTTCGGAGTCCAACCAGCAGTCGCTGTACAAGTATCTCCAGACCCGGCGTGGCGACGTCGCCCAGTTCGTCGCCGGGAACCCCAACGCGGACGTCACCGAGATGCGAAGCAGTCTCGGCCTCGCCGAAGGCGACGTGGTCCGCAACGAGTTGGGTGATCTCCGACGACAGGTCGCCTCGGCGAAGGTCGACAACGACAGCCTCCAGCGACAGCTGGCGGACGCCCAGTCCGGCAACGTCGAGCTGGAGGAACGCGTCGCGAAGATCGAGACGCTCGCCCAGCAGAAGATCGCCGAAGTCGAAGGCGAATTCGACGGGTACAAGACCGCCGCGGTCCGCTATCAGCAGGAGATCGAGCAGGCGATCCAGAGCATCGAGGAAAGCCGCGTCAAGCTCGACCGCGACTACCGCAACCGCATGGCCGGCCTTCAGAGCCGGCTCGACCGTTCGAACCAGGACAACAGCGTCTTCCGCGCCCAGATCGAGGAACTTCGCAAGAAGACCGAGGCCTACCGCATCAAGCCGGCCAGCCCCGCGGAACTCGCCGACGGTCGCATCATCGACGTCCCGGGCACGAACGGCCAGGTCTTCGTCGATCTCGGACGCAACCAGCGGATCGTTCCCGGAATGACCTTCGAGGTCTATCAGGACGCCTCCGCGATCCGTCCCGATCCCCGCACCGGCGACTACGTCCGAGGCAAGGCGAGCATCGAGATCATCAAGGTCGGCACCGACACCTCGACCGGCCGGATCACCCGTGAACTCACCGGCCGACCGGTGGTGAAGGACGACGTCATCGCGAACGCCGTCTTCAACCCCGACTACCGGTTCAAGTTCCTCGTCCACGGCCTCTTCGATGTGAATGGAGACGGTCGTCCCAACGAGGAGGAGACCGACTACGTCCGTCGTCGAATCATCGAATGGGGTGGCGAGGTCGTCGAAGGCGACCAGCTCACCGGCGACCTCGACTTCCTGGTCCTCGGTGCCCAGCCGCCGATGCCCGCCCCGCTGCCCCCGGATGCCGGCGACGACCAGTTCCGTCGCTTCCTGAAGCAGCGTGAATCCCGCGAGCAGTACGACCGGCTCTTCGAGCAGTCGACCAAGGCCCAGATCCCGGTTCTCAACTGGAACCGCTTCGAGATGCTCACGGGAATGAACTCCCGCTGATCCCAGCCTCGAACGAGCACGTGCCACTTCTCGCGGACCGGACCGATCCCTCGGTCCGGTCCGCGACTTCTTTTCCGAGGAGCACCTTCCACCGTGTCGACGCCGCGGCAGCATTCACAGACCGATCCGCTCGGGACGCTCCGTGATCTCGCGGAATTCCTGCCGCTGCGGGCCCTCGGTGCCGCGATCCAGTGCGTCGACCCGGATCAGAACCTCCGAAGCGCCTCGACCTTCGGGACGATCTACGGACGACTGACGTCCAGCCGCACCGCGCGGGCGAAGGCCAACATCCTCCGCTCGCTGCCGGAGACCTCCGAGTCGGAAGCGGATCGGATCGCCATCGAGTCGATCCGGTACATGTTCAAGCTCTTCCTGGTGGACAGCCTCGCCATGCCGCGGCTGATCAATCCGTGGAGCTGGCAGCGGCACGTGGAATTCGACTCCTTCGCGTCCGGGGCGGAACTCCTCGCCACCGACAAACCCGCCCTCTTCATCACCGGCCACTGCGGAAACTGGGAGCTCCTCGGTTTCACCCTCGCCGCCCTCGGCTTCCCGATGACCGCACTCGCGAGACCGCTGGACAACCCCTTTCTCGATCGCTGGTTGCTCGGCCTTCGAGAGGCTCGCGGCCTCCGGGTGCTGACCAAGTGGGGCGCCACGGACAAGATCGTCTCGATGCTCGAGGGCGACGATCCGGCCGGCCGTCGAATCGGCTTCATCGCGGACCAGAACGCGGGCGACGGCGGGCTGTTCGTCCCATTCTTCGGACGACTCGCTTCCAGTTACAAGTCGATCGGCCTGCTCGCGATGAAGTACGAACTCCCCGTGGTGGCCGGATTCGCCCGCCGGCTGGGGGAACGCTTTCAGTACCGACTCGAGATGGTCGACTACTTCGGTCCCGAGGACTGGTGCGATCAACCCGATCCGCTCTTCTACATCACCGCCCGATTCAACCGGGCGATCGAGAAGATGGTGCGTTCCGCGCCCGATCAGTACCTGTGGATCCATCGCCGCTGGAAGAGTCGCCCCCGCTGGGAGACCGCCGGCAAGCCGATGCCGAACTCGCTGCGGACCCGCCTCGAAGGCCTGCCGTGGATGGATCAGGCGTCGCTGGACCGATTGATCGCCGATGGAGAAACCTCATGACCGCGACGCCGGGCCGATTCACCGGAACCTGCATCCTCGTCGTCGACGATGACCCGGACGTCCTCGAGTCGACCAGGCTCGCGTTCATGGCGGAAGGCGCCGAGGTGGATCTCGCGGCGGATGGAAACGAAGCGGTGGCGAGATTCCAGGAACGACGCCCCGACGGCGTGGTGCTCGACATGATGCTGCCGGCCCGCTCGGGATTCCTCGTCCTCGAGAAGATCCGAGCCCACGAGGATCCACCGCCCGTCATCATGGTGACCGCGAACCAGGGGCGTCGGCATCTCGCCTACGCGAAGAACCTCGGGGTCTCGGACTACCTCGTGAAACCGGTGCCGCTCCAGCGACTTCTCGCCTCGATGGGCGACCTCCTCGACCTCGATTGACCCCGATTTCCACGATCAAGGTCCCGCCGCGTCGAGGTTGTGCGGTATTCTTCCGATCCGAAAGGCGGTCATGGCGAAGTTGACGCACTGGAGAATCCACAGTCCGAAGCCCGCGGATGCGGAAGGCCGGGCGGCGAAGATGGCCTCGCGAGCCGAGCTCGTGGCCATGCTCGCGCCGTTCAACATCGGTCCCGAGGACGGGTCGCCGGAGGCCGAGGTACTGCACGGACCGGGGGTTCGCATGCACCTCCCGTTCGAGGATCCGGTCCGACAGATCCTCGTCGAGGAGGACGACGACAGCATCGCGCCCTTCGTGCTCATGGCCCTCGCCCGCCGGTTCGACTGGAAGTTCACGGACGTCGACACGGACCGCACCCTCTATCTCTACCGGGGCGACGACGAATGACCGCGGAATCGGTGCCGGACGTCATCGTGCAGGGGACCACGCTCTCGGGCGCGGAACCGGAATCGGTCCGGGCCGCGATGGACCACGCGTTCGACTACCGCGGGGACGTCACGATCGTCCTCCGCGACGGCTCGACGATCGAGGGATACGTGTTCGACCGCCGGAACGAGCGAACCATCGAAGCCTCCCGGGTGAGCATGTTCCAGGCCGGCTCCGACGCCCGCATCGACATCGGGTATCCCGAAATCGCGGAGATCAGCTTTTCGGGGCGGGACCCCGCCGCCGGCCGGAGCTGGGAGAACTGGGTTCGCCGCTACGCCGAGCAGAAGCTCGCCGGCGAACAGGCCGGCATCGACAGCGAACGTCTCGATTGATCCGAACCCGAGGGGCTTCAGGAACGCCGCAGCAGATCGTTCGCCGTCGGTGTGGTCTCGATGGTGGCCGACTTCCGCTCGGCATCGAGCGCGTCGAGCCGGGCATCCACGGCTTCGAGCATGTCCATGGTGCCACGATGACTCGCGTCGAACGTGTCCCGGCCGGTGACTTCCTTGATCGGGTCCATTCGACTCGCTCGTTCCAGTCGCCCTCGAATCAGGCCGGCATCCCGCTGATTCGCGGAGATGGTCCTGACCAACGTCGCCCGCAACTCGAGCAACGCCGCTTCCGGGGCGCTCACCGGCCCCGCGGAGGTTCCGGCAAGGCGGAGCCGCGGCGTGGCGGGATCGGTCTCAGCGCCATCACGGGCCGAGTCGAGGCTGGAGGGGGCATCGCTCATCGGGGCGGAATCTTCCCCGCAAGCCGATGAAGAGGCAAGTGACCCGAAACGGCCAAAACGTCCACATTCGCGATTCACGCTTACAAATGCCATGAGGAGGTCATCGGCATCTCGGGTTTTTTCCAATAAAGAAGAGCCGGTTCGACGCATCACGCTCGCATCACCGCGGAACACCGACGGTCAGGAGGGTGCGATCGGATCATCGCCGAGCCGGTCCGAATCCGCCTCCCGACCGAATCGCCCGAGCATGATCGATGCAAGCCCCCCCGCGAGCACGAGGCCGATCGCGCCGACGAGCTGCATCCCCGATGGCGTGTAGACCGCCGTCGGCCGGTACTTCAACTCGACCGCCTCGGCCTCCGACATCGTGGCGATCGTTTCGCCCCGGATGACGCTGCCGACCTCCGGAAGCACCGCCGCCCGGAACGGCCAGAGCCCCGCGACGGCCCCGAGCAACAGTCCGAGCAGCACCCCGAGGGTGATCGCCCGATGCCGCTCGAGCAGCCATCTCACCACGTTGCTGACGAGGACGATTCCCAACAGAACGCCGACCCCGATCGCGGCGAGCGGCCATGCCGCCTCGACGACGGCGGCCAACTCGCCACTTCGAACCGCGATCTTGAAGGCATCGATCGAATCGAGCACCGCCACGTACTGTCCCAGCACCAACAGGAGATACCCCCCGCTCACGCCGGGCAGGACCATGGCGGCCGCGCCCGCGAAACCCGCGACGAAGAGCCCGCCGAGACCGCCTCCCCCATCGGTGGCGGCCGGTTGCGTCTCCTGGACCAGCGCCAGCACCACCATGCCCACGAACGAAATGACGGTCGCCACGACCGCGCGAGCCGGGATGGGTCGCAGCATCGCCCACAGCGTCGGCGCCCCACCGAGCGTGAGCCCGATGAACAGGCTGTACGCGATCCATCGATGCTCGAGGACGCCGTCCCGGACGGTTCCGGCCAGCAGGCCGATCGCGACGACGGCAGGGACGCCCACACATGCGAGGACGAGCCAGGGCCGAAGCCGGCGGGCCAGCGTCGTCGCCGCCGCCACCGCCTCGACGAATGCCGGATAGACCCCCGCGGCGAGCAGCATCGTCCCGCCGGAGATCCCGGGGACGAGGTTCGCGAGCCCCATCAGGATGCCCCCGATCGCGAGTCGCCCCACGAACACCGGACTCAAGGAACGCAATTCATGATTCGTCGCCACGAAAGGAACTCCCGGGGATCGCTGAAGGAGGAACCTGCGAAACCCGATTGATACCATCGGGCCGTCCCTCGCTCATCGGCTCCACCAGCGTGGAACCTCAACCCTCCATCGAAAAGGCGACACAACAAGATGATCTCCCCTCCAACTCGGATCCTGGTGACCGGCGGCGCGGGATACATCGGTTCGCACGCGTGCCTGCGGCTCGTCGAAGCCGGCCTCGACGTGGTGGGGCTCGACGACCTCTCACGCGGACATCGCGGCGCGTTCGAGGCGATCTCGGCGGCGGCGGCCGGGCTGCCCGGCTCGTTCTCGTCGGTCGAAGCCTCGATCTCGGACCGAGCCACCTGCGTCGCCGCCCTCGGTGACCACCGGATCGAGCAGGTGATGCACTTCGCGGCCCTGGCCTACGTCGGCGAATCCGTCGACGAACCGCTCCGCTACTACGACAACAACACGGGCGGCGCCATTTCGCTGCTGCAGGCGATGAGCACGGCCGGCGTGAGCCGATTCATCTTCTCGAGCACCTGCGCGACCTACGGAGAACCCTCGGCGGATCGGATTCCGATCGCGGAGGACTGCCCGCAGGCCCCCATCAATCCCTACGGACATTCCAAGCACATGGTCGAACGCGTGCTGTTCGACCATGCCTACGCCCAGCGCGCCGCGGATCCCGCCTTCGCCTTCGCCGCGCTCCGGTATTTCAACGTCGCGGGAAGCGATCCCGAGACCCGCGTCGGCGAGGACCACCGTCCCGAGTCGCACTTGATCCCGATCTGCCTCGAGGTCGCCGCCGGGCGGCGGGAGGCACTGGTGATCCACGGCGACGACTACCCGACCGACGACGGCACCTGCATCCGC
>MDTG01308487.1_pt1 | contig 17376 bp, 7 predicted proteins | sample 811421 | NCBI WGS metagenome assembly MDTG01 (sample SAMN05326645, study PRJNA326480) | marine metagenome | isolation source: seawater | place: Pacific Ocean: South East | collected 2011
GGTCTAAGCCGGGCTTCACGTCGGTCGCGGCCGCCGATGGTGTGATAGCACTCCTCTCAATCTCGCGATGCGCTTTTGTTTGTTCTTCAAAAGGACGACGTCATCATAAAACGATACACATTGTTGTTATACGAATAAAGATACGCGCGATGTGTGGTATACATAAAACACATCGCGCTTTTGCGACGTTATTAAAAACACACCCACCGCAAAAGGGGGGAGTAAAAACGACCATCACCACCATCTCTCTCGCTCTCGTCTCTCGCTCTCTTCTCTTCCAAAGTCGACCTAACGGTGTGTCCCGAGGAACACAACCAAGGCGGGTAAACCTCTCCTTTCCTCTCTTCTTCCAACTCTTCTCTTCTTTTCCCTAAACCCTAAACCCTAACCAACCCCCCCTTTTGAAGGAAAATTTCAAAACATCATCATCGTCATCATCATCATGCGGCGAGAGAGGACGAGAGAGAGCGCGGCGCGTTGTTCGGACGAGGACGTCACGCGACGCCCTCCTTCGCGCGTGTTTCTCCTCGTCGACGTCTCTTCGAAAGCGCGCGACGGGGAATCCACGTCCATCGCGCGAACGTTCGCGAAGCGATTTTTAACGCCTCGATGCGTCGTGCTGCGCGATGATGATGATGACAAAAGTAATAATAATAACGGTGGTGGTCTTGTCGACGCGACAAAAAGGGACGACGGTCGACGAGAGAGACGAAGTTATGATGGAAGACGCGTCGCGACGATTCGGAGGACGAGGTTTTGCGCGAGGTTTTACGACGCGTCTACGACGCCGTCGCGGATGGATGCATTCGTCAAAAAAGCAATTGTAATGCTCCGAAGAGAAGAGGAAGAAACATCATTGTTGACGAAAACGACGACGACGAGCGGACAAACGACGACGACCGAGACGACCAATACCAACACGACGAGTTTTGGAAGAGGAAACCACCACAAACGACGAATAAAAGGAGAAGGGAAGAAGAAGAAGAAGAAGAAGAAGAAGAATATATCCGCGTCGTCTGCGGCGATTGGCCACTTCCGATCGATCACCGCGGAGAGCGTCGAACAGTTTTTGCGCCTGTACGATAAGTTGACGGAGATTTTAGATGAAAGCGACCACGAGGAGAAGACGATGTCGTCGAATAGGATTGGCGAGGAGAGGAGTGAATTCATCAGGAGGAAGAAAAAACGCGAGGAGCGATTCGGGAACTTTGCGAAGTACTTGTTGCAAGCTTTGGCAGACATGGAGAAACCGGATGAAGACGAGAACGAGGAAGAGGATGTCGATGACGATGAGGACGACGGGGATGCTATCGCGACGAGCGCATTTGTGGATGATTACGAGAACGGGGAAAGTGATGAAGAAACAAGCGATTCAGATGATGCCGGTGAAAGAGACGATGGCATAGGCGGTATCGTAGAGAGCGACGAAGATGAAGACGAGGACGACTTAGACGAGGACGAAGACGAGGAAAAATACGCGATGCTCGTCGTTTTAGCAAACATGGATGGCAATAACGACGATATTGCCGAGATGAATGTAAAATTGGAACGGCACGGAGAACACAAAATTGATCGAGAAATCTTTTCTGGCTTCCGCGGCGTTGAAGCGCAATTGAAGCGCGAAAATATCCGAGCGCACTGTCTGCGCCTCACATCGAGTTATTCTGCTTCAAACGATGGCAATACCAACGATGTGCGAGAATACGTCGAGTTGTTTCGCGATATATTCGGAGGGTGCGCCGCTCGTGCGGACACCGTAACGTCAGCAATTGGAACTGTTCCGTCGTGTTGGCTCTTGAATGACTTTTTACCAAATGGTACCGTAGCGAAAAAGAGCTATCCGACTCTGTCGACGACGGCGAAAGAGACGAAAGAGACGAAAGAGACAAAGATAAGAACGACTGAAATTTTCGTTCAATCCAGCGACGGACGCGAAGATTCTCTGAGCACGGCTTCTTCTACTTCCGAGAACTTCAGTGGTGTGAAGCAAATAACCATTAAAGGGTGCCTTGATCGTAGCGCGGTGTGTTTCTCGAGTTTAGATTACGCGAAAACGATGATATTAAAAGTCAACGATGGAAACGGCGAAGGATTACTCCTCACCCTAGGCGTTAAAAACGCGTACGCCGAGTGTGATCTCATCGCGGAACAAAATTCCAACGATGAAGACGCCGAACGAGAAGATCTCGCAAATGATTCTGGAGAGCAAAGAGTACTAGCGGTTTTGAAACCATTGAGCCGGACTTCATTCAGTTTAACGCCTGCGCGCACAGGGGAGACTGAAATCTTTCGAGAAGTAATGGCATGCGAAGAGGGTGTGCGGAACGTTCGACAACAACAACAACAGCATCGCTACAGTTTGGAACTTGTAAGAAATGCATTTTCTCTTCTCAACGAAGGAAAACCGAGAAAGCTTCGAGCGTGCGAAGATATTTCCAGACTTTTTCAATTGACGCTTGGTGGATCTAAATGGCACACACCACCAACGACGACGACTCACACAGCGACAACAACGACAACGACAACGACGTCGACAAACAATTTAAACAAGCACGTCGAAGAAGATGATCAGTCACTAAACATTCCATCGTCGCAACGCACGACATCGACTACATTTGAAGAGGCGAAGGAACATTTCGACGCCGACGGGATGGAGGAAGATGATGACAATGAAAAGAAAAGAAAAGATGAGATAGCCAACAATGAAGAAGAAGATAGGGTAGAGGAGTATTATTCGAGCGCGTTTGCAGATTTGACGCAACACGTTACGCCGCGAGATAACCCTGCTTCGATGACAATCGTCGAGCGTCTCGAAAAATGGTATGGCGTCGAGATGAATAATAAAAAACGTTCTTTCGCCTCTTTGGGAACGGGCGCCGCAGCGACGGGTACGGCGGGCATGAGATTGCTCGCATCCATCTCTCGTTCTAAGAAGAAACACAAAGAATCAGTGACACCAAATGATACCTCATCTGTGCTTCTGGACGCGCTCGATGCTCGATTTGAGAACGAGTTTATATCGGTAAAGAGAAGTTCGGATGCTCGATTTGACGGTATGATTGACTACGAGGACCCGCGTTCGCCGGAAAAGTTTACGCGTGTGCGCGGTCATTCTAACGCGTTCGATTTACCGAAAAGTCCACCATCAGCGATAAAACGGAAGAAGAAAACTTTCGGTGCGTCAAATGGCGGTGCCGGTCTTCTCTCGCCTTCGAAGATGGACAGAAAGATACGGCAACAAACTACCACTCGAGACGCAGCAGCGGTGAACTTTGAAGCGGAAGACGATGGGTTCTCGCCGAAGAAAACATTCAAAAGTCCTCGACGAAAGGTTGCGAAGAGCACTCATCCTACTCCGGAGGTCAAAAAGGGGGATACAAAAATTGGACTTTGGACGGTTGGCCCAGAGCCGGAGTGTTTCAACGCCGCAAAAGAGATGTATGTCGAATTCATTGAAACCAAATGCGCAAAATCGAAGGACGAGCGGGATCCCGATTTAGGGGAATTTTCTAGAAAAATCGTCAAAAAACTCGCGGTTTCGTTGGCGAAACGTCGATGCGTCTTGGACAAGGCGAGCAATGTCAAAGCTTGGGGTGAAATTCTGAGGGAGACCATGGAAACTTTGTGCGTGGACCGAAAGGAGTTGAAAACGAAATACAAACAGAATCTATCCGAGAAAGGATTGAAGAGACGAGAGTATCTCATACAAATTCATATAAAATTGACTTTACACGCATTGCGGTCGATTAAAGGCGATAAGATACCATTCATTGCGAATATGAAACCAGTCACCGGTAGCGCGCCCGTAGCGAAAAAGATGTCTAGGAAACGGCAAGAAATCCAAGAGGATTCAGCTTCTGCCAAGGAGACGGCAAAAGCGGTCACGAAGCTCGTCGAGGATATATTTTTCCTCCTTGATCTCGAGAAAGGCACGAAAGATTTTCTCGAATCCGACGTCGAACCGTATTACGGCAAGTTTTGCCCAGAGTGCATTGGAATGATATTGCACAATCTCAACGTGTCAACAAAATTGACTTCTCGATACCAAGTCGTCGTGGGAAAGAATGCCAACGGCAAAGAAGATAAAAACGCTGCGGCGAGAAAAAGCGGGCGAGCTCCATTTTCTCTACCGCCACCAGCGAAAAAGAATGCTTCCTCGCAACAACAAACCGCTGGTCTTCGTCGTTCGCCAAGAAAGTTGGGCGGTGACCAAACGAATTTGAACAATACCGCATTAGCGCTCGTGAATCATCACCAGCCATCGACATCGTCCGCTTCCTCGGCATTTCAGCAACAAACTCGGATAAAAGTGCTTAAATCTGTTAAATCAAATAAAACGCGCGTCGTCGAGCAGAAACCGCTCTCGCCGAGAACGAAAGCTGCTCAAAAGCGGCGTCAAAACGAGACGTCTCGTTTGCAAATGAGCAACAGAGACGGTGCGAATAACGGAAATTATACATACGCGAACGCCATGGTGGGAGGTTTGAATACTGTTCCCAAGAATAGGTTCGCCAAGAACACGGGTGCTAGCGTCTCTCGAAATGGCGACATGAAACCGCGACAGTTGACGCACGCATTTTCTCAACAACCTCTACAAACGCCTCTGCCTCCTTCAAAAAACATCGGCATCACTCGAGGAGGTGGCGATAGATTCGCCGTACATAGCACGCCTTTATCGCACTTGGGCGGTGGTGTAGACAGCACCCCGAGAAGAATTCCAGACACGAACAACAACACCGCCGTCGTCGAAAGCACGCCCATGCAATCATCCGGGGGAGGAGGAGGAGGAAGAGGAGGAACGAGCAGTGCTCGTCGAAGGTCTCGTCCCTCCTCCGGCGGTGGCATGGACGCGAACAACAACAATTCGTACATCATTGAACAAACCCCTCTTGAAACAAGCCGTCGTCCAAAGTTCACGCCGGCCTCTGGTGGTGGCAATAACAGACCGTCCTCCTCGCAAAAACGCCGGAAACAAGAACTCGAAGAAGTGGTGGCGGAAACGCCGCCAACCAAACACGCGACGACGAGAAGCGGTAGACTCGTCCAAGCGGCTTTGGATAATAACAGCAACAAGAAAAAGAATCAGCAGCACGCTCGTAATAGTTAGTTTATAGCGCACAAAATGTACTGTAGATACGTAGAAATACATGCGACGCGTGTACGATACCCACACTGGTACCTGTTTGTATTCCTTTTTCGTTTCGACGTCACTAAATGATTCCCAATGTCATCCCCTTCCTCACCATCGTCGTCGTCGAACGAAAGCGAAAACGAAAACGAGGAGAATGGCATCGGAACCAAAAACCTCCTCCTCTACCTCTACTGTTTCCTCACCACCTCTCTCGTCGGCGGCACCATCTACGGCTATCCCGCTTTACGAAGACAATTGATACATTTAGGCTCGACTGTTCCCGAGAAAAAGCTCGGCGCCGCCTACACCGCGGGCGCGTGGTCAGTCCAAGGAGGACGATTAATCTTTGGGATCTTGCGAGATAAGTTCGGTACAAGGCTAATCACGCAATTTTCATTCGCGTGCGTGATTGCCGGCGCGTTCGGAATCGCGTTTCAATCCGTATCTAATGAATACGCTTTAGGCGTCAATCTTTTCCTTCTTGGCCTCGGTTCTGGAGCGCAGTTGTGCGTGCAACCAGTGGCACAGTTGTTTCCAAAACATAGCGCGTTATTTATGAGCGGGCTGAGTGGAGCATTTCAAGTGAGCGGAGTGGTGTACGCGGTGTTAGTTGAGATTGCAAAGAAGACGAGTGAAGAAGGCAGGTTGACGTTGGCGTACGGCGGCGTCTTCACGGGAGCAATTGGGTGTATGTTCGTTTTGGCGTTTTGGACGCTGCCGAAATCGCCGAGCTTTATTAGCGGGAAGGAGTTAAACGGGAAGGAGAGTGAGGACGATGTGGTGGACCCCATCGATGGGACGATCATGGTGCATTTGAGTGGGAAAGAACAAATGCGTACGAATGAGTACATTGGATTAGTGTTGTGGTTTACGGTACTTGTCACGCCGTTTCAATATTATGTCGGGAGTATTGGATGGCATTTGGAAAGGTTAGGGGACGACGATGGGACCATGACGAACGCGTTTGCGATGGTATACGGTTTAGCTGCGCTTTTTGCTCCAGTTGGAGGGCTGGTAGCGGATAAGTTTGGTTTAGGTGTGACCATGGCATTTGCGTCGACTGTGGTTGGGTCGAGTTTTTTCGTGTTAGAGTTAGGCGGAACGAATATAGAGTTAGAAGCGCACAGCGTAGGTTTAGTTTTGTACGCGGTCGGTAGATTGATCGTTTTTGCAATGTTTTTTAGTTCCATTGGGAAGATGTTTGGGTATAAGTATTACGGTTTATTAGTCGGATGGGGGATGTTCATCAGCGCGGTGTTTTCGACGTTGCAGTATCCGTTGATTGCTATCGCGTTGGACGGCAGTTACGCTATTTCAAATTACGCGTGCGGGATCGGGTGCTTGTTCGCGGTTTCGTATTGCGTAGCGATGTACGCGTGGGAGAAAAAGGGCGCGCGTGCGTTCGATCGATTAAAGTACAAGAAAGTTCTCGCTTAATAGTAAAATTACATCGCATGTACCTAGGATCGCGCACAACAACTCGAATCCCGGCGCGAGCTGCTTTGTCCTTCTTTTATTCTTTTCATTTTTCCTCAAAAGAAAGAAAAACTTGAAGATCGATCGAGAAGCACGCCACCAGCATGTCGACAAAATTCCTCGGCGGCATGCGTGGCCTGACCAAGTTCGTGGAGAAGATCAGGAACTGCGCGAATCAGGTGAGATGGAGGGTTCTTTGTTCTCTTCTTTCTTTCTTTCTTTCTTTCTTTCTTTCTCTCTCTCGAGACGCCGACGGGAGAATTGGATCTCGTTGAAGACCCGTCCTTTTTCGGCGTCTTTTCTTCTCTCTCTCTCTTTCTCCCTCTTCGCGAAAGGGTCCAACGCGCGCGTTCGTTAGTTCGTCCGTTCGAGTGTAGGTGTCGTGTTTTATCCGCATCTCTCCGTCCATCGCTGACAAACAAACGGTGCGCTTTGAAACATCATCGCGATTTGGAATACGGGAACACAGGAGGAAGAGAAGTTGATCGTCGTCGAGGAACTCGCGAAACTGCGCCGAAAGTTCAAAAAAATGGACCAACTGGTCCCGTACGACCGGAAAAAATACATCTTGAAGTTACTCTACATTTCGATGCTTGGATACGAGTGCGATGTTGGACACGCGGAAGCGGTGGGTTTAATCAGTCAACCGAAATACGCGGAAAAACAGGTAGGGTACATGGTCACGTCGGTGATTTTGAACGAAGAGAACGATTTTTTGCGGATGGCGATTAACAGCGTGAGGAACGATGTGGTGTCGAAAGACGAATCCTTCCAATGCTTGGCGTTGGCGTGCATTGCAAACGTCGGCGGTGCAGAGTTTGCGGAGAGTTTAGCTGGGGATGTGGTGAACGTTCTGTTGTCGACCACCATAAGGCCTTTGGTGAGGAAGAAGGCGGCGCTGTGTTTGTTACGGTTGTTTCGGAAAATGCCGGATATTTTGAACCCAGACGAGTTTTCGGCGAAGATGGCATATTTGTTAGAGGAGAAGGATTTGGGGATTTGTTTAGCGGTGGTGACGTTGTTGGATGGGATCGTCTCGGTGGGGGATTATCGCGGGTACGAGAATTGCGTTTCGCCATTGGTGAATTTGTTGGAACGGGTGGTGAAAAATCAAGACGTATTGCCGGAGTATTTGTACTACGGGATCCCTGCGCCGTGGTTGCAAGCGAGAATTATGCGGGTGTTGAGGAAGTTTCCGACTCCGGAAGATGCGGAGACGTTGGGTGCAGAATTGGCGATTTTGAAGAAGATTTTAATCGGGACGGAGAAGGTGGCTAACGTGAACAAAAATAACGCGTTGAATGCGGTTTTGTTTGAAGTGATCTCGTTGACGACGTCGTTGGAGTTTTCGACCGAGTTGTTGGACCAGTGCGCGACGCAGTTGGGGGAATTCGCCAGGAACACGAAAGAGCCGAATGTCAGGTATTTAGGTTTATCTGCATTGGTGAGGTTAGCGAGTAGTCCGGACACGTTAGAGGTGGTGAAACCTTTAAGAGAAACCATCGTGGAAGCTTTGAGAAGTGCGGACGTGAGCATTCGAAAGAGAGCGTTGGGTTTGTTGTTTGCCATGTGCGACCACACGAACGCGAGAGAGATTGTTGGTGCGTTATTGCAATACGTCGAGGATCGGGACGATGATTACGAAATCCAAGAAGAGTTGGCCTTGAAGTGCATGATTTTAGCCGAACGGTTTAGCGAAAAAGACCGGTTGTGGTACGCTTCGGTGGCTATGCAATTGATCGATAAACTAGGGGATTGCGATTACGAAGTGGTTTCGGATGACGTGTGGTTTCGATTAGTCCAAGTCGTCACGAATGATCCGAGTTTACACGCGGCGACGGCGAAATTGGCGTTGGGGAAATTGCTCGGTGGTGCAAAAGCAGCCGCGGAAAACAATAAAGAAAACGGGGTGAATGGACTTGGCAACGTTCTCGCGAATATTACTGATGCTGCTGGCGGTGGCAATGAGGTAGACTTTTTCGGTCAACCGTCTTCTACGACGCAACATCAACAAACACAATCGCAAAGAGTGCGGCACGAAACACCGCCGCATGACATGTTGTTGAAATCTGCTGGGTACATACTCGGTGAATTTGGGTACTTGATCGCGAACGAACAACACTGCTCAGTGAAACGATACGTGCCCATACTTATTTCAGGGTTGGAACAATCGTCTGACTGTCGCACGCGACAAATTTTAGCCTCGAGTTTGTGTAAAATTTGTTGTCGTAAAGGGTGCGATGCTGCGTCGAAACAACTCATCCTTGATGGACTTCAATCGTGCCTGACAGATATAGACGAAGAGTTGCAGCAGAGATGCACAGAGTATCTTGGAATTATTAAAAGTGGCGATACGGCTTTGTTCAAGGCTTTGGAGCCGATGCCGGAGTATCCGAAGAGAGATTCTTGGCTCGAGAAGATGGTACAAACTACGGAAGGTGAAGATGATTCTATCTTCGCCTCCGAACGAGCCACGGCTGAATACAAAAGTGTCGAGAAGAGAAGTGGCATGAGTAATAGCAACATGTTAGATTTAGGAGCGATTGCGGAAGAAGAGGAGGAGGAACCAACGACTACCGGCGGAACGATTGATTTAGACGAATTGTTAGGATTACCGTCGTCGAAGCCCAATGTGAATGTAAGTGGGAGTAAACCGTCGTTATCAATGCCTCCGGCTCCTTCTATTTCTTCCGTGAATGCTTCCACTTCAGAAGCTATAGATGACTTGCTCGGAGGCTTGATGCTCGGTGGCGGAGGCGCTTCAAACGCTTCAAACGCTTCAACGACAGTAAACGCCAACAATGATCCGTTTGGATTGAATTTGGGCAATGATGGTAACAACGTAATACCATCAGTAAAGCAAAAGCAACAACAACCGCCTTCTCAGCAGAAAGATCTCGCCGCGTTAGTCGGTGGCGTTGACGATCCGTTTGGCGTCGTTCCAGCGCAGCAACAACAAAGGAAGAGGTTCCTAGAGCCGACGGTGAACGTCGAAGAGTGCGTCCGAAAACTTGTCTCTCAAGATTCGGGTGTATTATATGAAGACACTGAACTTCAAATAGGCATTAAAAGTAAATGGCAAGGTTCTCGAGGTCGTTTGGCGTTGTATCTTGGAAACAAAACCGAGAAGAATATCCAATTTTCGCTCTCGGTGGACGACATACCGGAAGTGAAGACACAACTCGCGCCGTTACCACAAGATATTGGTCCTAAAATGCAAGTTCAGTGTCAAATGCAGTGTGCTTGTTACGCTGTCTTCGTCAATGCGCCAAAATTGCGTGTCACTTTCGATGGTCGAGACATACCTCCTATCGAGCTTCCGATTCACGTGGCGAAATTTTACTCTGTTGCGCAACAGACGCAACCGCAAGATTTCTTTGCCAAGTGGCACCAAATGTCTGCAATAGCACAAAAACAAAAAGTTATTGACGTGAACGCGCAGTGTGCTGGTCTTTCGACCGTATGCAACGTCTTGAAAAACGCCAAGTGGACGATACACGAGCGCTTAGATCCCAATCCTGCCAACGCCGTTTTTGGCGCTCGGTTCTTCAGCGAGCAAAACGGCGAGTTACCCTTATCGCTCCGTTTAGAATCCGATGCTACGAACAGTTCGAGATTCCGAGTGACCGTCGTGAGCGTCGATGCAAACCTTAGCAATGCGGCCATGCGCATCGTGGAGCGCGCTTTGGTCTACTAGTTAAATCTTAGTTCAAAGGGAGAAAATTGTGATGTGTTTTTGTATTTTACAAGATTTCTCTTCGTCTTAAACTAGTATCTTCTTCATTCATCGTACCACTCCCGTCTTCTATTTTCAGCAGCACTTGCCGCTATTTCGCGTCTACGTAAGCTATTATTCTCTTCGTTGTTATTGTTATTGACGTCGCCGTTGTCGGCTACGTTTCCATTCTCCTCCTCGGCTTCATCCTCCGAGTCGCTGCTCATACGGGTTTCTCTCCTTCGTCTCGGCTCGTCTCTATGCTGTCCAAACAACACTCCGGCTCTCCTCAGCACCCCTCTTTCGTCCTCTTCTTCCTCATCGTCCTCGCCAAAACCTCTACCGGCTAACCGAATATCCACTCCATTCCCGCTATCGACGTTTTCCCGAAACAAAAACTTCACCACCTTTGGTGTCTTTACCACTCTTCTCCCAGTCATCTCTGGATACACGCTCCACAAAAAGAAATACAAATGTCCAATCGCGCATCCTAACAAATCCACCACCGGGCTCGATCCCAAAAAAGTACTAAACGCCAACAACACCCAAGGCAAGTACGGCGCCGTGAACGAAAACAATCCGAGAAAGGACATGTTCACGTTTTCGTTTTTCCGTCCCCAGACGTACACCATCATGAACGTTAAACTGGAGCCCAGAAATTGCACGTTTACGAACGGGGCAATCATCGTTAACATCGACGCCCCGAAGAGGAGCATCCAGAAAAAATCCGCGGATTTGCCTCGAAACGTGCCTTCTTCGAGCATTCGGCAGTATCTCGCCAGGAAAAACATGTGGAAAATGAAATCTAAACCCAAAGCGCCGAAGAAGAAAAAGTTGGTGACCAGACGCCAGAATTGGTATTCTTTGAAGACCAGGTTGGAGTTGAAGTAGACCGAGAACGGGGAGATGACCTGCACGCAAGAGAGAGAGAGAGAGAGAGAGAGAGAGAACGAGAGAACGCGTCAGTCCCGCTCTTTTTCCTGTTCCGGTTTGCAAAGCGATTGGATTTTCGACGACGAAAGAAGCTTTGTGTAAAAAAAAAGAATTTTTTTACCTCTAAAGCGCACCCGGCGGTGATCAAGAACGACATGGTTAAGTAACACCGGGTCACGATTGGCGTTTGGAGGTACCACTCTTCTAAGTTCATGACGTTGGTGCGCGCGTTGGTGCTGTTTGTGGCGTCGTTCGACCTTCTTTTTCGTCGTTTTTTTTTCTCTCGACTTTTCCAATGTGTAAGAAAGAGAATTCAAAGACCGGTCCATAAAACCCTAAACTTTGATTTCTTTGGAAAAATTTCTGTTGGGGAATCGCGTCAAACGAACGCGCGGAAAACCACGTCACCGCCGACGACGCCAAACGCGAAAAAAGTCGATTCGATCGGACGGTCCTTTCCTCTCGCCAACGTACCAACGATGGGCGGAGGTCGCGACAAGCGCAAAAAGCACGACAAGAAGCTCGGGAAGGTCTCTTCGACGAAACTGTCCGGCCAGGCAAAAACGGAGCGGAAAACGGAACAGAACGCGAAGAAAAAAAAAGGCAGGACGAAAGACGACGACGCGGAGAACGACATCGAACGGATCTTGAAAGAGCTGGAGATTAAAGACGCGGAACGAACGGAGATTGTGGTCGAGGCGAACTGCGGACGACCGATACCTGGACGAGCGAGCTGCACGTTCACGGCGACGACGTCGAGCGGGGCGGGCGGTTTTGCGTATCTTTTTGGCGGCGAACGTACAGAAGAGACGAAAAACGGAGGCGAGAAGGGAACGACAACGAAAACGCGCGTGTTTAACGACATGTATAAGTTCACGCCTCCCTCATCGAGTGGTGGGAAAAAAGGGGGGAAGCATTGCGTTCCGACGTGGACGAAAATTAACTCCATAAACTCGCCGCCTCCGAGAAGCGGGCACTGCGCCTATTACATGAAAGGGTACGTGTACGTCTTTGGCGGCGAGTTCACCTCGCCGAATCAGGAGAAGTTTAAGCATTACTCAGACTTTTGGAGGTTTGATTGCGAATCGAACGCGTGGGAACAGCTAGAGTCAGGGCCGAAAAATGGTGGTCCATCGGCGAGGTCGGGGAGCCGGTGCGTGGCGACGAAGAAGGATTTTATCGTCTTTGGTGGATTTTACGACGCGGCGGAGGAGATTCGGTATTTTAACGATTGTTACGCGTTTGATTTCGAAACGAAGAAGTGGCGAGTGTTGGTGAAAGGTGGGATAGGGTCGAGTGGGCCGAGCGTCCGGTCGGCATGTCACGTGTGCGTGAATACCGTCGGCAGCAGTAGTGGTAGTAAGAATAGTAAAGATGGCGAAGACGACGACGAAGAGAAGACATACTTATACGTTTACGGTGGGTATTGTAAGCACGTCGAAGACCCAGACGGGGATACTGACCCTCGAGATTTAGAAGATTTTGGCGCGATTGAAAGAGCGATTACTCGCGAAGATTGTTGGAAACTGGACGTTTACGGGAACAAGAAATGGCAAAAAGTGAAAAAAGCAGGACTCGCACCTCGCGCTCGAGCTGGTGCGTCATCTGTCGTGCATCTAGCGAGGAAACGTTTAATTTTATTCGGTGGCGTCGTTGACCATGAGATTAAGAAAGGTGACGTCATCGTCTCTGAGTTTCTTCAAGACGCATTTACGTTTAATTACAACACGGAAAAGTGGTTCCCACTCACGCTCTTCGCGGAAAAGGACGAAAAAATAAAAACGGAAGAAGAGTCGAGAGAAGAAGCCAGGAAAATAGCCGCCGGTGAACTTGAAGGGAATGAAAACTTCAACGTCCGTTTATCGGATCGTGAAAAAGCCGCCGTGCGGATTCAAGCAACCTTTCGCGGGCACCGCGTGAGGAAAGCTATGAAACTATACCGAGTCGGCGGCGTCGTTTCCGAGTTGTTATATTCTCCTGGGACAGGAGAAGAAGCACCGAAAGCGACGGCAAAACCGAGAGGACGCATCAACGCATCTGTGTGTGTCATTGGAAACGATATGTGGTTATACGGAGGTATCGTCGAAGTGGGTGATGTGGAGGTGGTTTTAGACGACGTTTGGAAGTTGGATTTAGGCGCAAAAAGTAAATGGATTCGGTCGGAAAAAGTTTCAGAATGCGTCGCGAATCAATTGAGCGAACTCGAACTAGACGGAAATCAACAACAGCAAGAGCAAGACAACAAGGATAGTGACAATGAACAAGACGACGACAAAGACGAGGACGAGGAAGAATAACAGAGTATACGTCGTATCGATCTTTATTGTGTGTGCTATAAAATGTTGTAGGCACGTATAGTAAGTCCATCATCACGTGTCGTTTTTTGTCGTCGGCGTCACACCGTCTCCTCGTCGTCCGAATACACGTCCGTCGGCAGGCACGATTGTCTTTCAATATACCTCACCATATGTTTCCCGTTTTTCACTTCCGCCAATGCTCTCACGAGCGATTTCTTCCACGAACACCCATGTTCTCTCAACCATTGGACGATGTCCCAGTGACCCGAAAAACATGCTCTCGTGATCGCGTTATGGTTCATTATCACACCTTTATTCACTAAGAGCTCTACAACTTTACGCCTCCCGAATCTCGCCGCACACGATACCGACGTCGAGTCCACCTCGCAGTTGAACTCTTTCAGCAGCATCTCTATTACATCGTCGTTTCCAGTCGCGTCGCCTTGTTCGATCGCGCGGTTGAACGTTGCCACCGTCAGAGGCATCCCCAGTTTCCTCGCGAGCGTCAGGGACTGTCGATCGCGTATCTTAAACTCTCTCGAGACGATCAGTTTCGTCGCCACCACGTCGGCGTGGCACCACCTCGCGCACTGCGAGAAGACCTTCGCGCTGTTGCCGTCGAGTTTGTTCACGACGTCGCGACGGAACAGGTCGTTGCGCGTTTTGGAGAGCCGCTCGAGTTGAGACTCTTCTCCTCCTCCTCCTTCTTGCATCTCGTCGTCGTCTTTGTCGTCGTCGCGAGCGCGTGAAGGATGACGATCGATTCGCGCGTATTTTCTTAAAATAAAACGGGATTTCGTCAGAGTTTTGTCGCCGGTTTTTCAGCGCGAAAAAGAGAGAGAGAAAGAGAGAAAGAACGAAAGCGAGAGACGATGCGCGAGACCAAACACCGCGACGATGGAGAAGGACGACGCCGAGGAGGAAAATGGACGAAGAAGATTTGCCAGAGACGACGACGGTTCCCGTCTCTGTATTTCGGGCGCATCCAAATCCAACACGTCATCATCATCATCGCGTGTGCGGTGACGTGCGCGTCGATGACGAGGAGAAGCACCGTCGTCACGCAGAGATGGGGCGCGTTTTCAGAAGTGCAGGCGTACGGCGGCGGCGGGTTTTGGCAAGAAAATGACGAGCTCACATTAGACGTCTTATCGAGAGAATACTCCGTGTGTTCGTCGAATGCACGCTCGCTCGCAACGGTTTCGCTGTCCGATTTCGACTACCGACAAAACGAAAACGGACACAAATACGTGACGATTATTGGGACATATTTTACCGGATGCACTCCAGGGAGACTCGATTATCCGACGTTGACGACGTATTTGAAGAATCTTTATGAGTTTTCCGAAGGTTTAGGGCCGACATCGCACGTCGCCACGCTCATCTCGCTGAAGAACGGCGTCAATGCGGGCGTCTGCGAAGCGTGGATGACGCACGATGCGACTTCGGTGAATGTTAGTGATATGGGCGGAACCTACCCGTTAATGATTGATGATAGGGATAGAAGTTTGACGTATTCGTTTTTTGATGCGGCTGTGCATCCACAGTATGCAATTTTGGATCATTGCATGCGGGTGGCGAAATTTTTGCCGGGCACGGCAGAACAGGAAGGCGAGGAAAGTTTGACGAGCGTTGTGACGAGTTTAATGTTAAACATTTCCGCGAGTTGTGGCGAGGAAGAGAGAAAAACGAGCGATGTTTTGAAGGAGAGAGTGAGATCGAAAGATGAGTCGTTTGTTGCGGATGGGGTTGTGGTGACGAGCGAGAGCGCTGGGGACTATTGCGTAGACGCGTTTGGCCCGCAATCAAACCGAGGTTCGGTTAAAGTTGTCGAAACTGGATTAAACACACCGAGAGCTTTAGCGTTTAACGGTGAAAATGAAATATGGATTGCGACGGCTGATGATGATTCCTTGCGTTTGATCAGTCTAGATGACGCGACGAAAACAACTGCGACGACATCGAGAACGGTCACAGATAGGGCGAAGTACCATTATTTAGATAAAGTGAGTCAAATATCGTTCGGTTTAGACGGTAATTTCGCTACATGTCAAGAATCAACTAACGATTATGATGGTATGAAAACGAGTAATTATTTTATGGGACCAACCTTGTACGATTCTGGGATCGTACCAACTTCAGAAGACATCAACATTGATCTGAACGGCGAAAAATGCGACGTGCGCACGTACGATCAATCGAGTAAATCATGTTTTCTCACGCACGAGGACATGCTCCACGCTACACCATTATGTATGGGTATCGCGCACGATGGTGAATCTCGAACGAGTTATGGCAACGTGTTTTGGGCTTTTGACGGTTATAACAACACTTTAGTGCGTTACGATTTCGAGAAGCCGCACGGGCCGAAAAGTTTAGACCATGATTTAGCGAACGTTCGTAGGTACGATGAAGTGCAATTGAAACGGGAACCGAACGTACCATCGCACATTGTTGTAGATAGCGCGACAAGAGCAGTCTACATCGCAGACACCGGAAATAACCGAATTATTGTTTTGAATGCCGATTCGGGTAGGTTCGCGTACCACGCTCGTAGCGATTTAGGCGGCGCGTACACGTCCTGGTCGTCAGAAAAAGCCAGCTTCGAGTACAGCGTGTTTGGATGTGCTCAATTTAGAACGTTCATAGAAGATTTAAATAAACCATCTGGCATAGCCATTCACGGCAACGTTTTGTACGTCTCAGAGTATGGTACTGGAAAAATCAAAGCGTTCCAGAAAACGTCCGGCGTGTTGCTGGATACGTTTGAAACTGGATCGATGGCGTTAGGTGGCATTGCGTTCCAAGAGTCCTGGAATAGATTATGGTACGTGTGCCGCTCTTCGAATTCGCTGAGATACATCGATGTGTCGATGACCGCGCAGAGTTGTAGTGGGAGCACGGGTACAATCCCGAGTGGTAATGCGATTTATTTCGGTACGGTACCGGCGGACGGATCTTCAGATTTATGCCCGGCGCTGCCTACGACCCTGGGTACTGCAGTAAACATCGAACACGACGATGGGTATTTAAACACGACCATGTTGAACTATTCGTACGGTATGACAGAGAATTGCATGGCGTGCGACGAAGACTGCGATAATGACATGTTACTCATGGCAGGATGGTTGTGTCACGTTTGCTTGCCGCAACCCTGCGAGAACGACGGTGTGTGCACTAACATCCAAGGCAAAGGATACAGCTGTGCGTGTGCTGAAGGTTTTACTGGCGATCGATGTCAAAGCATAGCTTCGCCACCATCACCATTACCCTCGTCCGGAGATAGTATACATACGCGGAGAAGTTTTACCTCTTTCGGCATTGTGATAGGGTTAATTTATTTATTGGAATGGTTTTGAATCATGGAGGAGTTTTTACTTAGGCACGTAGCATGATGTATTGTTGTACAATTTGTTCTTATTTATTACTTACTTAGGATAGGTCAAACGCTTTTGCGTTTGAAATAGCGTACACCAATTTCTTTTCCATCTCTTCGTCGGTATCATACGGTGGCAGCTTCAAAAGGTTCATACACGTCGCCGCGCTGGGGAGTCTCGTCACATCCGCCGCTGAGTTTGCGCCGCTTCCAGATGCCGCGCGATGGACACAAAATGGCGGGTTTAACGCGCCAAAACCCAAGAGAGGTGTGTTTGCGCTCGAAGTGACAAATTTTAAAAGTTTTCTTTGATTTTCTTTGCTCATATGTCGCGTCACTCGCCAAAGTCTTTGTATGACTGGATGGTCAGCGTCGTATCCTCCCATATAACAAGACGAACGCGCAAGATCATCCACATCTACACCACCACCGGAGCCGGATATTAACA
>MDTG01158554.1_pt1 | contig 17375 bp, 15 predicted proteins | sample 811421 | NCBI WGS metagenome assembly MDTG01 (sample SAMN05326645, study PRJNA326480) | marine metagenome | isolation source: seawater | place: Pacific Ocean: South East | collected 2011
CTGCGAATTGCTCAGTAGTTATTTGCAATTTTCTCAGTCCGAATATCCACTTCCACATCTTGCCGACCCGCGTAAACCTCCCCATATTAACAGAATGAGTCTGCCGGACGGTTTCCTTGACGAACTACGTACACGTCTCTCGATCGCACAGGTCGTTGGGCGCAAAGTCATTTGGGACACTCGCAAGTCCAATGTGGGGAAAGGGGATTATTGGTCTCCCTGTCCGTTTCATCAAGAAAAAACTGCTTCCTTTCACGTGGATGATCGCAAAGGTTTCTATTACTGCTTTGGCTGCCACGCTAAAGGCGATGCACTTAATTTTGTGCGCGAAATCGAAAATGTTGGATTTATGGAAGCGGTAGAAATTCTCTCAGGTGAAGCTGGAATACCTATGCCCAAACGGGATCCTGTGGCTCAAAAAAAAGCCGATAGGCGGACCGTTCTCGGGGACATAATGGAACAGGCTGTTCAGTTTTATCGCATGCAGTTGAAAACCAATATAGCAGCTTCTGCGCGTGACTATCTTATTAGTCGCGGCATCCAGTTAACCACTCAAGATCGATTTGAAATCGGCTTTGCTCCTAATGCACGGGGAGCCTTGTTCCAAAATCTGATCAGCAAGGGCATTAAAGCTGAAGACCTCGATGAAGCGGGTCTTTGCGTCAAACCAGATGACGGCAGCAGCCCATTTGATCGATTCCGCGGACGTATAATTTTTCCTATTCGGGATGCAAGCGGACGCTGCATAGGCTTTGGCGGGCGTGCAATGGACCCAAATGCTCGGGCAAAATACTTAAATAGTCCGGAAACCCCCCTTTTTGATAAAGGCCGCAGCCTCTACAATCATGGCCCCGCACGTGAAGCAGCGGGCAAAGCGCAAAGTTTAATCGTTGCTGAAGGCTACATGGACGTGATTGCGCTCGCACAGGCTGGGTTTGATCATGCAGTGGCCCCACTCGGCACCGCAATCACCGAAAACCAGCTACAACTGCTATGGCGTATGTCGCCCGAACCAGTCATCGCACTCGATGGAGACCCTGCTGGCGTACGGGCTGCAAGAAGATTAATCGATCTTGCTTTGCCGCTTATGGAAGCAACCAAATCGCTGCGTTTTGCAATGATGCCAGAGGGCCAAGACCCCGATGATATAGTACGAACTTCGGGTTCAAAGGCGATCCAAAGCCTTTTGGACAATGCACAGCCAATGGTCCAGGTTCTGTGGGATAGAGAAATTGAAGGTAAAGTCTTTGATAGCCCTGAACGCCGCGCCGCACTGGATGTAAGCCTACGTACCGCTATACAAACAATAAAAGATCGGTCCTTACGAAATCACTACACAACCGCAATTAAAGACATGCGCGCAGCACTATTTGCGCCAAAACATGGCCAACGCGCGCAACAGGGAGCGCCGTGGACTGGCGGCTGGCGCAATAAAATGCCTCAAACAGCAACTAGTGGATTGAAAGCGTCCATACTCGGACAAAAAAACATGTCCGATACAACAAGATTGCGCGAAGCCCTTATTTTGGCTGCTGCAATGCGGCACCCAACTGCGGCAATTGAACTCGAAACAATTTTAGAAAAATCACCAATCACAGCCCCTGATTTGGTTCAAATACATTCAGCCTTATTAGCATTTCTGCATATGGAACTTCCAGAGATCGGCGGCTCGAGCGCACTTGTCAAAGCCATGACGTCACACCTTGGCTTTAATCCATTAGAGCATCTGATGGCGCTGACTCCTGTTCGCATTCACCCACATCTCCAAGAGGACGCTGAACCCACTCAGGCAGCCATGACCCTGCACGAAGAATTGATCAAACATGCGGCTATCAAAGGTGCTGAGGCAGAACTGAGGGATGCAGAGGAAGAAGTTGAAGGTTTGGTCGACGAAGGCCTGACATGGCGTATCCAACAAGCCTCAGAGGCACGGGCGAAAGCCACAAAAGCAGAAGGCAATATCGAGAGTGACGACCTTGAAGAAAGGGAAAATTTGTCACTCAAGTTGCAAAAGATGATTGATGATCAAATTTGGGTAAAGAAAAAAAGGTAAAAACTGTTCGAATCACCGTTGCGAATCAGCGACACCTTCTATTGATTCGCGCGTAGCTAAGTGATTCGCTACTTCAACGCGGATTTCGTCGCCTCAAGCGTAAACTCGAGGCCGAATTAAAAAGAATTTGGAGGCTATTATGGCAGCAAAAGACACTAACGCGGTGAAGACAGACGATCCAGATTCTGACGGCACATTGAATGACATGAGCCAAGCAGCTGTCAAAAAAATGATCTCTGGCGCGCGAGCGCGTGGATACATAACATACGACGAGCTGAATCAAGTACTACCTCCCAACCAGGTTTCTTCTGAACAAATCGAAGACGTAATGTCCATGTTGTCCGAAATGGGTATCAACATTATCGAAGATGAAGAAGTCGAAGACGACGCACCCAAAGACCTAGCTGTCGTCGAACAAAATGCAAAAGAAGTTGCACTTGCAGAAACCGGCAAGGATACACTCGATCGCACGGACGATCCTGTGCGCATGTATCTTCGTGAAATGGGTTCGGTCGAATTGCTTTCGCGAGAGGGCGAAATCGCAATCGCCAAACGCATTGAAGCAGGTCGTAATACAATGATCGCCGGCCTGTGTGAAAGTCCCCTGACATTTCAAGCAATTACAATCTGGCGTGAGGAATTACTAGAAGAAGATATTTTGCTACGCGATGTGATCGATCTAGAGACCACCTTTGGCGACACAATTGAAGACGATGAAGAGGAGAATATCGCATCTAACCTTCAGTCCAACCGAGGTACTATGGTCGCTCCTGCTTCCGAAAGAACACAAGAAATCGATGCTGATGGTAATCCAATTGAAAACGATGACGATGATGAGGATGACGAAGATGAAGCTGCTAATATGTCGCTTGCCGCGATGGAAGCTGCTTTGAAGCCACAGGTCCTTGAAACACTTGAAAAAATTGCACAAGACTACGAAAGTTTGGCAGCGATGCAGGATGTGCGGATTTCTGCGACCTTGAACGAAGATGAAAGCTACTCTGCCAAGGAGGAGAGCGCCTATCAGAAGCTTCGCACTTCGTTAGTGGAACAAGTGAACGCATTGCATCTGCACAACAACCGTATTGAAGCACTGATTGATCAACTTTACGGCATCAACCGCAAAATAATGTCACTAGACTCGGGCATGGTGAAGCTAGCGGACCAATCCCGCATCAACCGCCGCGAATTTATCGACGTCTATCGCGGGGCTGAACTTGATCCGGTGTGGCTCGATAATGTAGCTGAAATGACCGGCCGAGGCTGGAGCCAGTTCATCGAACGGTTCCGTGATAAAGCTGAAGAAATTCGCACTGAAATGGCGCAAGTCGGGCAATACGTGGGTGTGGATATTACAGAATTCCGCCGCATAGTTAACCAAGTGCAAAAAGGCGAAAAAGAAGCCCGTATAGCTAAGAAAGAAATGGTCGAAGCCAACCTACGTTTAGTAATCTCAATTGCAAAAAAGTACACCAATCGTGGCCTGCAATTCCTTGACCTTATTCAAGAAGGCAATATTGGCCTAATGAAGGCAGTCGACAAATTTGAATACCGCCGCGGTTATAAGTTCTCAACCTACGCAACCTGGTGGATCCGTCAAGCAATTACCCGGTCAATCGCCGATCAGGCCCGTACGATCCGTATTCCTGTGCACATGATTGAGACGATCAACAAACTGGTACGCACAGGTCGTCAAATGCTGCACGAAATCGGTCGCGAACCAACGCCAGAGGAATTAGCGGGCAAGCTGCAAATGCCGTTGGACAAAGTCCGCAAGGTCATGAAAATAGCCAAAGAACCAATCTCCCTTGAAACTCCCATCGGCGATGAGGAAGACTCTCAGCTTGGAGATTTCATCGAAGACAAAAACGCTATCCTACCATTGGACAGCGCAATTCAGGGCAATCTGAAAGAAACCACCACACGAGTTCTGGCCTCACTCACCCCACGCGAAGAACGCGTCCTTCGCATGCGGTTCGGGATCGGGATGAACACTGACCATACCCTTGAAGAAGTGGGTCAACAATTCAGCGTTACGCGCGAACGCATTCGCCAGATTGAGGCAAAAGCATTGCGCAAATTGAAACATCCCAGCCGCTCACGCAAATTGAGAAGTTTCTTAGAACAATAATTCTAAGGCGGAATTAATGGCTGCTTGTCAAAATAAAGGAAGAAAAACCTGCTGAACTTTGTTAGATATGTAGAACCTGCCATTCCAAGCTCAGCCTAAGATTAGGCAGTATCATCCGCTTGCTATAAGGTAACGGGGACACTTCAGTCCTCGGAAGGAAGATGCATGAAATCAACTACTTAAAAAATTAATCCGATATCTTTCAACATAGCTGCTTCCCAAAGTTTGCCCATTATGGGTAATTACAGTCATTTTTCAAAATTGAATTAACAAATCATAGGATTCATACTTAATCTTGCGGCAGGTGCTTTTTTCTACCCAACTAAAAGAATTTTGCTATGATCAAAAAAACAATACAATAATTGAGGTGCAGGTTCATGAGATGTCCGTTTTGCGGCAATACTGATACACAAGTAAAAGACAGTCGCCCAGCAGAAGATCACGTTGCCATTCGCCGGCGACGGTTTTGTCCGTCGTGTGGTGGACGGTTTACTACTTATGAGCGGGTGCAATTACGCGACCTTATCGTTGTGAAAAAGAACGGAAAACGTGAAGATTTTGATCGTGAAAAGCTTGAACGCTCCATTCGAATTGCCATGCAGAAACGCCCCATCGAACCAGAACGTGTAGATCAGTTGATTACTGGAATCGTGCGACGTTTGGAGAGCATGGGTGAAAGTGATGTACATTCTGACAAGATTGGCGAGATTGTGATGGACACATTGGCGCGGATCGACACGGTTGCTTATGTGCGTTTTGCAAGTGTTTACAAGAATTTCCAAGCAGCTGACGACTTTGAAGATTTTGTAAGCCAGCTGCGTCCACAAAAATCTCGCGAAGACGACAAGTGACACCAGATGAGACTGATGAGCGATGGATGCGATTGGCCTTAATGTTGGGCCAACGAGGGTTAGGCCAAGTATGGCCAAACCCAGCCGTCGGATGTGTCATTGTCAACGATGGCCGTGTGGTGGGACGGGGTTGGACACAACCTTCTGGCCGTCCCCATGCGGAAGTTCATGCCTTAATGCAGGCAGGAAACAGAGCTGAAGGGGCAACCGCTTATGTAACCTTGGAACCTTGCGCGCACCAGGGTGAGTCGGGCCCTTGCGCCAATGTATTAGTGGACGCTGGAATCACGCGCGTTGTTAGCGCGATTACGGATCCTGATCCCAGAGTAAGGGGTAAGGGGTATTCGATTTTACGCAGTTCAGGCGTGATTGTTACAGAGGATGTTTTACAAAATGAAGCTGCTGCGGCTAATGCCGGTTTTTTTCTGAAAACCAACGAGCGCCGGCCCTTGGTTACGCTAAAACTTGCGAGCAGTTTAGATGGCCGCATTGCGACCAAAATAGGCGACAGCCGCTGGATTACAGGACCAGAAGCGCGACGGTCAGTACACATGATGCGTGCTCAGCACGATGCGATATTGGTTGGCCGCAATACTGTAGCAGCCGATGACCCCGAACTTTCAGTGCGTGATATTGGATTGGGACATAGATCACCAATTCGCATAGTGCTCGATAGCAATTTGCGAACTTCGAAAAGTGCCCGGCTTTTTCATTCTGCCAACGATGTACCTGTTTGGCTCTGCCACTCGGATGGTTGTGCTGATGGTAGTGGCATTCTTGGTGGATCCGTCGAAGGGATCCCATGCTTAATGGGCGCGAACGGTCATCTAGATATAAGGGATGTGCTGCGACAGCTAGCCAATAAGGGGATTACTCGGCTGATGGTTGAAGGTGGTGGACAAACTGCGGCTTCGTTTTTAAAAGCCGACTGCATAGATGAGATTGTACTTTATTCTGCCGGTTTAACCATCGGATCAGAGGGTATACCTAACCTCGCGGGACTGGGTCTAAGACAACTTAAGACAGCGCGGCATTTTCACCGTTTGCGCGTATCTGCCATTGGTGGTGATGTGGTAACCCATTGGCACCGAAAAAACTAACACCGATGAGGAGCTTAACTTATGAATAAGCACTGCATCTCACAAATTGATCGATTCCGCGGCAAGCAGGGACTTTGGGTTGGCTGCAAACCGCAGGCGTGCACGCATTTGGTCAACCAAATGCACTGATTAGCGGCATTGCCATATAACCCTTGTGATTTATTACAAGTCTTGAATGTGCGTTCCACGCGCCAACATCTGCCTGTCCCAAATCGGGGCTAATTTGACGCCCTTGCCGAATTTGTACACAAACGCTACGTGCAAGGAGCGGAGAAAGAGGTGACAAGATGTTTACAGGTATTATCACAGATATTGGCACAGTGCTTGAATTGGAGCAGCGCGGGGATCTGCGCGCGCGGGTTGAGACCCTATATAACCCTGAAACTATCGATCTTGGTGCTTCTATTGCCTGTGAGGGCGTGTGTTTGACCGTGATTGAAATGGGCGCCGGGACAAAAAAGAACTGGTTTGACGTCGAAATTTCTGCAGAAACCGTGTCCAAAACTAACCTCGCGACTTGGGATGTTGGCAGGCAACTTAACCTTGAACGTGCGTTGAAGGTTGGTGATGAACTGGGCGGGCATATCGTGTCTGGCCATGTGGATGGCTTAGCTAGTGTAATCAAAATTCAGGATGAAGGAGATAGCACGCGGGTAACTTTGCGTGCACCTGCCGAATTGGCCAAATTCATTGCCTCCAAAGGATCAGTGGCGCTTAATGGTACTTCCTTAACAGTTAATGGTGTGGTTAACACTGATTTTGACATAAATTTCATCCCCCACACCAAGCAAAATACGACGTGGCGTCACGTGGAGCTTGGCAATCTGGTAAATTTGGAAATTGACACGCTGGCGCGCTACGTGGCGCGACTGTCCGAGATAACACCATGATGGCCAACACAATCAAAAACGCTATTGCACCGATTGAAGACATTATTGCAGACGCAAAAGCGGGCCGAATGTTTATCCTCGTGGATCATGAGGATCGTGAAAATGAGGGAGATTTGGTAATCCCAGCGCAAATGGCGGACGCAGCGGCGGTAAATTTTATGGCTACGCATGGACGTGGCTTAATTTGTCTAACGTTAGAAAATAGACGACTTAAAGTGCTGGGATTACCTATGATGGCCAGCAAAAATTCTTCGCGCCATGAAACCGCTTTTACCGTATCTATTGAAGCACGCGAGGGCGTGACGACTGGCATTTCAGCTCATGACCGTGCCAAAACAATCGAAGTAGCGATAGACCCAAACACAGGCTCACAAAACATTTCAACTCCTGGCCATGTGTTTCCATTGCGCGCCCAAGATGGTGGCGTTTTAGTGCGAGCAGGCCACACGGAAGCGGCAGTGGACGTTTCCCGCTTGGCAGGGCTGAACCCATCGGGTGTGATCTGCGAGATCATGAACGAAGACGGTTCTATGGCGCGCTTGCCTGATCTAGTAACATTTGCGCAGAAGCACGATTTAAAAATTGGCACTATCTCAGATTTGATAGAATACCGCTTGCGTTACGATAATCTGGTGACGCAAACGCAAACGCGTTCGGTTAAATCGGCTTTTGGTGGTGATTGGGATATGCGCGTGTTTACAGATAAGACCAACGATATTGAACATGTCGTGCTGATCAAGGGCAATATCAATACTCCTGATCCTATTTTGGTGCGCACTCATGCTTTAAATATAGTCGAAGATGTTCTGGGGCTAGGCTCCACCGGCAAAATTTCACAAGCTATGGAACGTATTGCCGAAGCCGGACGCGGTGTTGTGATCTTATTCCGCGATTGGGACGCAAAGCTGCAACTAGATGACGGCGACACACCCCAGCGTTTACGCTACACAGGGCTAGGATCACAAATCATGTCTTCGCTCGGCATTCGAGACTTTATTTTGGTAACAGATAATCCAATGCCAGAGATCGTTGGACTAGATGCGTATGATCTAAATATCGTCGGCACATACCCAATTTCAAAAGGCTAAAACATGGCTAGTTCTGAAACCCATCACTCGCTAACACCGCCCTTATTTACAGATGAGAAACCCAACCTCGCGATTGTTGTGTCACCCTATTACAAAGAAATTGCGGACAATCTGATGGCAGGAGCGCAAGCCGTCATCGCTGCTAGTGGCGCAACCTATGAAATGATTGAAGTACCTGGCGCATTAGAAATTCCGACCGCTGTGCGTATTGCGGGGCGTTCCAATAAATTTGATGGGTTTGTAGCGTTAGGATGTGTCATCCGTGGCGAGACGACCCATTATGAGACGGTGTGCAACGACAGCAGTCGGGCGCTGCAACTTCTAGGACTAGAAGGACACTGCATAGGCAACGGAATTCTAACAGTGGAAAACTGTGCCCAAGCTAAAGTGCGCGCGGACAAACATGGAAAAAATAAAGGCGGACACGCAGCAATGGCTGCACTTCATTTGATTGCACTCACACACCGTTTTTTAAAAAAAACAAAGAGAATTGGGTTCAAATCTACCCTTGATCATTCCCTCATGGAAGGCAATTCCAAGGATACACACAAAGTATGAAACCTGCTGACAACAGACAAAAAAAATCTGCAACGCGTCTTTATGCTGTGCAGGCTTTGTTTCAGATGGAAGCATCAGATACAAACGCTAACACAGTGCGTGATCAATTTTTAAGCCACCGTTTTGGTATGAAAGAAGACGGGTTAGAATGGCTTGAAGGTAAAGCCAAGTTGTTCGAGAATTTGCTGACCACAGCCGTACGTAATCAGGCTAAGATAGACCAGTTGACCAACGAAGCACTAGTTGAAAAATGGCCAATTGATCGCATCGACCCAACCATTCGCGCTTTATTTCGCGCGGCCGGAGCCGAATTGATTATGGCGGAAACACCACCAAAGGTTGTGATTTCAGAATTTGTAGATGTTACAAAGTCATTCTTCTCAGATGGTCGCAAGGCAAATTTTGTGAATGCTGTGCTTGACCACATGGCGCGTGAATTACAACCTGAAAACTTCTAGGCAAAAACCCAAACTGGCCGCGTTTTTTTTTCGAAAAAGGCAAGATTGCAGGATGTTCCAAACATATATTTAAGGAAAATATAATTTGAAAGTGCATAACGCGTCTAATAATTTCCTTTGCTGCGCGTTTCCTTTCGATCTCACTTTTACGGTTGTCCAATGGCGCAACCGGCCCACTTGGTGCACTTGCAGAAATTCACCTCGGCTTTTCACAAACACAAATCGGAGTGATTGGCGCTGCACATTTCTCGGGCTTCTTTATTGGATATTGGTGGTCACCGCGTTATCGACATTGGCACAGCGCCTCTAGCACAGCTAATGGTTTGCGCTCTCGATCCTGCATCCTATATGTCGTACAACTTACTCGCCATTTTATGCTATGCTTGTTTGCTTCCACTGACGCTTACGCAGTCGCGTCAACCTAAAACCCCAGATGCACCACGTTTACATCCAATTTGGACAGCCTTCATATTGCCATGTGGGGGCCGTAGGAGTTGTGGTAACGGGAATTATGAGTGCTGTCTTTCGAGTGATCCCTCCAATTTATTGAAGTGCAATTGGGCTAACTGCGTCGCAGATTGGAGCCTTACTTGCAACTGTTTTGGTCGGGGGGGGGCGATTGCGCAAATCCCGGCAGACTGACTTGCAAATAAGTTTGACCGCCGTTGGGTTCTGATCGGATTGACTGCCACGTCGATAATCGCGTGCATGGGCTTAGTTACCATTAGCAGTATGAACTTTGGTCTTGTTTTTATAGTGGCTGCATTCTTTGGGCCAATCACATTTCCAATATTCTCAGTCTCGGCCGCTCATGCAAATGACTTTGCAAAGCTAGAACAAACGGTCGAGGTGCATGCTGCTTTGATGTTTTTTATGCCATGCGAGCCATCTTTAGCCCAATCATTGCAGAAAGCCTTATCACAAACTTTGACCCTAGCGCATTCTTCATTTTTATATCTACAGCACACGTCTTACTTGTTGTGTTCGATCTCGCAAGAATGACCGTGCGCCTCACCAAAGGCAACAAGACGCGGTGCAAATACCTACTACGAACCTCTTATATTGTTGGAAGACTGTTACGCCAAAACAATAACGACGGTTGTACAATCTGAACCAACCATTTAACTAAGTCACATTAATCTACCCTTGAGCCTTTTCAAAATTTTCCATTATACTTGACTTAATAACGGAGTCACAAATGGTAACTATTACAAATATTCGCGATCTAAAGGCTCTGCATAAAAAACGAACACCCAAAATGTTTTACGATTATGCAGAAAGTGGGTCTTGGACCGAACAAACATTCCGCGACAACGTTGATGACTTTGGCAAAATCCGCCTGCGCCAGAAAGTAGCGGTAGACATGTCAAACCGAAGCACAAAAATGTCTATTTTGGGAAAGCCTGCAACTATGCCTGTGGCACTGGCACCTATTGGAATGCTAGGAATGCAACATCCAGATGGCGAAATATTGGCAGCCCAAGCGGCTGAAGCCTTTGGTATTCCGTTCACCTTATCCACTATGTCGATTTGTTCAATTGAAGATGTGGCGGAGCACACTTCAAAGCCTTTTTGGTTTCAACTATATGTAATGCGGGACCGGGATTTTATAGAGAGATTGATTGACCGTGCAAAAGCGGCAAAATGTTCAGCGCTGGTCCTTACTTATGACCTGCAAATTCTTGGGCAACGACACAAGGACATTAAGAATGGCCTGGCTGCCCCACCTAAGCCAACACTCACTAACCTTATCAACCTTGCTAGCAAGCTGCGTTGGGTCAGGAGCTATCTTGGTACAAAAAGACGGGTATTCCGCAACATTGTCGGCCATGTGCACAACGTGACCGACATGGCGAACCTCAGCGCATGGACGTCAGAACAGTTTGATCCCAAATTAAACTGGGACGATGTGGCCTGGATCAAAGAGCGTTGGGGTGGACCATTAATCCTAAAGGGAATTTTAGATGTTGAAGACGCTAAACGTGCCGTTCAAACAGGTGCTGATGCAATAGTTGTATCCAACCACGGAGGACGACAATTGGATGGGGCGTTGTCTTCAATTCGTATGTTGCCGGACATCGTGGATACAGTTGGTGATCAGATTGAAGTCCACTTCGATGGTGGTATTCGATCGGGACAAGACGTTCTGAAAGCTATTTCGATGGGGGCCAAAGGAACAATGATCGGTAGAGCTTTTGTGCATGGCTTAGGGGCTATGGGCAAAGAAGGTGTCACTATGGCGCTTGATATAATTCACAAAGAATTGGATACAACGATGGCGCTTTGTGGAGAGCGAGAATTGAAAAATGTGAACCGGTGTAACCTTTTAATTCCAAAAGATTTTAGAGGGAATTGGGAGTGAAGCTAAAATCTGCTGCATTGGAACTGAAAATAGTGATCGAATAAACCGAATAATCTCTCCCACTCAAAGCAAATTTAAGCTGCCTGCAGTTATCTTTATGCAAAATTTTGCGAACTGTAACGCGAGTGATCTTTTAGCCACCTGGCCGCAACCCGGGCAGGGTAATCACTCCGTTACTTAAACAATACTTAATCGATTTTTAGGAACGACGCGTGCTTAGGCAGATTCCACCTTGCCTAATTAGATATTCTCGCCTAATGCAACAAAATCATGCGGCACTTACACCCTTGGAGGATTGCCGCCTTAAAAAAACTAGGAGAATATCATGGCTGACATGCCAAATATTAACGCTACACTGCGCGAGGGGACAGGCAAGGGGGCCGCCCGCCAAGCACGTCGTGATGGGCTTGTACCCGGTGTGGCCTACGGTGGTGGTTCAGACCCCGTTGCAATAAATGTTAAATTCAATGAGCTTTTTAAATTATTGAAGGCTGGCAAATTTTTATCCACATTGTTCAACCTGAGAATCGACGGTCAAGAGGACGTACGCGTAATCTGTCGGAATGTACAACGCGATGTGGTTAAGGATCTTCCAACACACCTTGACCTAATGCGTTTGAACCGCACATCCCGTGTGAATTTGTTCATTCCTGTGACTTTCATCAACCAAGAAACATCCGTTGGCCTGAAGGCTGGTGGGACACTGGTAACTGTACGCTCAGAGGTTGAACTTAAAGTAACTGCTGGCAATATCCCTGAGACTATTGAAATCGATCTGGCTAATGTAGAGATTGGGGACAGCGTAAATATTTCCAACGTAACATTGCCGGAAGGCTCGCGCCCAATGATCACGGACAGAGACTTTGTGATTGCAAACATAGCTGCTCCGTCTTCTTTAAAATCCGAAGGCGATGACGAAGAGGAAGGCGGAGAAGACGCAACACCAGCAGCCGAGGGCGAAACGACGGAAGAATAATCTTCTAAGCCTAAACAGTACCGAAGGCCTGCGCGTTCAAACGACGTGCGGGCCTTTTCTTTTTCGGCTATAACAGATCCAAGCTTCTTGGGAGGCAAAAATGCAAATATTCGTTGGCCTTGGCAATCCAGGCGCAAAATACGCGAACAATCGTCACAACATTGGGTTTATGACAATTGATCGTATTGCATCTGATCATGGGTTCAGACCGTGGACTTCCAAATTTCAAGGCGTTGTCAGTGAGGGACGGGTTGGGCCTAATCGTGTGCTCCTACTAAAGCCTAAAACCTATATGAACCTATCAGGCCAATCAGTTGCGGCAGCTTCGAAGTTTTACAAATCGGCCATTTCAGAAATCACTGTATTCCATGATGAATTGGACCTTGCACCAGGCAAATGCCGTTTCAAAACCGGTGGTGGTCATGCAGGGCACAATGGACTGCGTTCAATCCACCAGCATCTGAGCCCAGAATATAACCGCGTGCGTATCGGTATCGGGCATCCTGGCAACAAAGAAGCGGTTGCCGGATATGTCTTGCGCGATTTCGCTAAAACAGATCAGGATTGGATCAATAATCTATTGTGCGGAATCTCCGACGGTGTACCTCGGTTGACTGAAGGCGACAGTGGAGGATTTATGAACATGGTTGCGCTGAGAACTTCGCCACCACGATCTTCAACGACACAGTCTAAAGAAAATAATAATGAAAAACCTGTAGAACCAACGCTAGATACACAAAACCTTACCCCGTTGCAGCGGTTGGCTGCAAAATTTCGCTAATCCAAATGGATTTTTCGGCACTTTTCATCACCCTAGGGATTATTGTATCTCGGTTGTTGCGGCTCGATTTTATAGGTGTCAATCGGTTAGCTCGCGTTAACACATTGTTCGAAGAAGATAAGATCACACAAAATTTTGTATCAACCCGCGATCTATTCGACTTCGTCGACATTGAGATAGATACTTCAAACCCAACACCCTTGCCAAAAAAACCAAAGCCATTGCCAGACACAGTGCAATGGGGTGAAGAAATAATTACGCTTGCTGAATGGCAGACGGTACGGAACGTGTGCGGTATGGTTGTTTTGAAAGACGGTGCACTTGTTTACGAAGGCTATTTCAAAGGTACAGTTGCGGAGAATCGTCGTATCAGCTGGTCTATGTCAAAAAGCATTCTATCCATTGCACTTGGCGTGTTGCATGATCAAGGCCGCCTACCACCACTGGCTCGTAAAATTGGTGAGATTGTCCCTGAGTTGGTTGGGTCAGCTTATCAAGACGCCAGCTTACAAAATGTTCTGAATATGTCCAGTGGTGTCGCATTTAACGAAGACTACCTTGATTTCCATTCTGACATTAATCGGCTGGGGCGTATTATCGGCGTAGGTGGTTCAATGGATGCATTTGCGCAATGTATGGAGCAAAAGGCTTGGGAGCCAGGAACGTATAATCACTATGTTTCCGTTGATACCCACGTTCTCGGTATGGTTCTACGCAAAGTCTCAGGTGAACCTATAGCCAATTTCATTCGTGACAATGTTTTTGCAAAAATCGGGATGGAAGCCGCCCCCTATTTTGTATCGGATAAAATGCAAGAGCCATTCATTCTAGGAGGGCTAAACCTTATTACACGAGACTATGCGCGTATTGGATTGATGATGGCGCAAGGTGGGCAAATTGGCGGAACACGGATCGTGTCTTCTGGTTGGGTGGCAAAGTCGACGGCACAGTCCGCCCCTCCACCAGATCCAGTCCGCGCCGCCATGCCAGATGGTGTTTTAGGTTATGGTTACCAGTGGTGGCTGCCGCCTGCAGCCAAGGTGGGCGAATATTTCGCAATCGGCATTTATGGACAATACATTTATGTGGATACAGCTCGTCGTTTTGTAATTTCTCTTAACAGTACGGATCGAAATTTTAAGAAATGTAATGGGCAGGTGACCTTAAATAATTTACGAGTTTTCCAGCAAATTTCCAAATACTTAGAATAATTCTAAATATTGACAGTTTCGGAGCAAACACGCATATTGAACTCGACCACCATAAGGACGGTATCGCATGTTTATCCAAACCGAAAGTACGCCAAACCCAGCCACGCTCAAGTTCTTGCCTGGACAAGCAGTGCTTGCTACTGGAACGGCAGACTTCCCAACGGAAGAAGCAGCAGAAAACTCACCCTTGGCCTCCCGCTTATTTCAGGCCGAAGCCGTCACAGCCGTGTTCTTTGGCCCCGATTTTATTACTGTGACGAAAGAAGACAGTGCTGATTGGAACCACATTAAGCCCGCAATTTTAGGCGTGATCATGGAACACTATCAGTCCGGTCAGCCCGTCATGGGCGAAGAGGCGCAAAATTCTGGACACAAGGAACATACAGGTGAGGATGGTGAAGTTGTTCAGCAAATTAAAGAACTGCTCGACACACGAGTACGCCCCGCTGTGGCACAAGATGGCGGTGATATCACATTCCACGGATTTGAGCGCGGCATAGTCTATCTACACATGCAAGGCGCGTGCGCGGGGTGTCCATCTAGCACAATCACCCTAAAAATGGGAATTGAGAACTTGCTACGCCACTATATTCCGGAGGTCATTGAGGTGCGCCCTGTTGCTGCCTAAACCAATTATTCTGGCCTTCGATACAGCAGCCGCGCATTGCGCGGCTGTAGTCGTTGAAGGGGATAAAACCTTGTCCGCGCGGGTGGAACTAATGGCTAAAGGGCAGGCTGAGCGGCTGTTTCCTTTAATAGAAGAGGTTCTTACTGAGACTAATATGACTTGGGACAAACTCTCCGCTATCGCGGTAGGCACTGGGCCAGGAAACTTTACAGGCATTCGTATTTCTGTTTCTGCAGCACGAGGATTGTCACTATCGCTTAATACTCCAGCAATTGGCGTATCTCGACCCGATGCAATGGCATTTGGCACAAAAGGTCGATGCACTACGATTATTGATGCGCGACAGAACCGCATTTATGTGCAGGATTTCATAGATGGAAATGCAATTTCAAAAGTTCGTGTTGTTTCCATAAGCGAGTTTGAGAGCTCTCACAAGGTTTATTGCGATAACGAAGTGGCCTTCCCAGCAAAGCGCATAACAACACAAACGAGCCTAGAGAACGCAGCACAAATTGCAGGTGAGCGGTTTATGACAAAGCAACCAAAACCCGCGCCACTTTATGTACGTGCCCCAGATGCAACACCACCATCAGATCCCTCATCACCTCTCCTGCTATGACGCCCGAACAACTGGCAGAAATCCACATGTTAAGCTTAATGCAAACACGTCCTTGGAGCGTTCGGGAATTTGCGGATCTGCTGGCATCACCGCGGTCACACGTTGTCACAAGTGACAATGGCTTTGCATTTGTCCAAATTGCAGGTCCAGAAGCGGAGCTCTTAACTATCGCGGTTCATCCTCACGCAAGACGAAACGGTGAAGGTCGCAGCCTTGTAAAAAAAATTCTCAGAATAGCAAAAGCTGAAAAATGTGAGGACATTTTCTTAGAAGTTGCATTCACAAATACGCCAGCCATCGCTCTTTATCAAGCACATGACTTTATCGATTGCGCAAAGCGAAAACACTATTACAACGGGCCAGGTAGCACTAAGTCAGATGCTTTAATCATGTACAAAAAACTCTAACCGCGGCCCACGAAAGGCATATCATTGGCCATGACGGTCATAAATAGAACATTGGCACCAAGCGGCAAGCCTGCCATGTGCATTACTGCATCAGCAACGTGATCCACATCCATCGTTGCCTCCGCTGCAATTGTGCCGTTGGCCTGTGGAACGCCCAAAGTCATAGGCTTTGCCATTTCCGTTAGCGCGTTACCAATGTCGATTTGCCCAACGTTAATATTGAAAGCACGTCCGTCCAGCGAAAGCGTTTTAGTCAGCCCCGTGATTGCATGTTTCGTGGACGTATACGGGGCAGATCCCGGACGTGGCGCACTTGCAGAGACAGACCCGTTATTGATAATTCGCCCCCCTTGTGGGGTTTGCGCACGCATTATTCGCCAAGCCGCACGGGCGCACAAAAAACTGCCTGTGAGATTAATATCTACGCATTTGCGCCATGAACCCACGTCCATTTCATCAATTGAGCTGGCAGGAACACCAATTCCTGCATTGTTAAACAACGCGTCCAAATGACCGAATTTGTTAACAACTTTGTTGAAAACTGTATCTACAGCGCTTTCATCTGACACATCACTCGGCAAAACCAAAGCAGCCTCATAACCCGCAGCAACATTTTGTAACGCACGTTCACGACGCCCCATTAGCCCAACATTCCAACCTGCATCTAAAAACGCCTTTGCCGTAGACGCTCCAATGCCTGACCCCGCTCCAGTAATAATAATTGTCTGCGCCATCTTGTTGTTGCCTTTTCAAAATAATATCATTCAAGCTCTATCGCCTCAGTCGAACCCATGCAAACCTTGTGCAACTAGACGAAAGGGACAAACCCATGCCAAAACTACCCGATCCGTTTTTTCAACCTGTTTCTGGAATTGAATCGCCACGATTTGCAGGTGTACCAACATTCATGCGACTTCCACACCTGACGCCCGAAGATGCGCATTATTGTGATGTAGAAATTGGTCTGATTGGCGTGCCTTGGGACAGTGGCACGACTAATCGGCCAGGCCCACGCCATGGCCCTCGCCAGTTGCGGGATTACTCCACCATGATCCGCGCTATGAACCCTGTGAATGGCATCAACCCCTTCGCGTTGAAGAATTGTGCTGATCTTGGCGACATAGGCGCAAACCCATCTGATATCCAGGACGCCATGGGCCAAATCACAAAATTTTATAAGGCTATCGCAAAAGCGGGTATCATACCAATGACCGCAGGTGGTGACCATCTAGTGTCTCTTCCCGTGTTGCGCGGATTGGCGC
>MDTG01289138.1_pt1 | contig 17370 bp, 18 predicted proteins | sample 811421 | NCBI WGS metagenome assembly MDTG01 (sample SAMN05326645, study PRJNA326480) | marine metagenome | isolation source: seawater | place: Pacific Ocean: South East | collected 2011
ATTTTGGAGAAGTACTACTCAATCTCAAGATGTATGATGAAATGATTGTTGACAAAAGGTGAGTTGGTGTTAATTACAACATCTAGTTTCCTAAATAAACCCAAAGCCAATTATAGGACCGGTTCCAAAAGTAAAGTGAGGGTAAGATATGGACCGCGAACTTGAGACTTGGGTTGACGAAGTAATGGATAAGCAGCAATACCGCAATGGAATTTTTTCTAGAACCAGTGTTTTTGATTGGCTAAGAAAAATTACCTTCGGCTAATCTATGGATGATTAACTGACAGATTATAATTTCATTATTTTTGGTCATTTTAAACACTAGTTGATATAGCATAACTTCTTAATTTATCTGGTGTTGAAATGCTAGATGTAGTAGAACTGACAAAATCCTTTGGCAGTGGTACAAACAAATTACATGTTCTCAACGGTATCGAGATGGGTATCGAACGCGGCGAGTTGGTGGCTCTGATGGGCCCCTCCGGTTGTGGCAAATCGACTTTGCTAAACATTATTGGAGGGCTACTGCCTGCCGATTCCGGCGAAATTACTCTAGATGATCGTAGTTATGGGTTGAAAAATCCATCATCTGTTGTTGATGTTAGAAGAAGCCTTGTTGGTTGGATTTTCCAGGATTTCCATCTCCTCGATCACTTATCTGCTCTAGACAATGTAGCAATGGCTTTAGAAATCTCTGGAGTGCCTTCGAAAGAAGCAGATAAGCGCGCCAGAGAAGCATTGGAAAAAGTAAATCTCGGAGACAGAATGGATCATATTCCAGATCAGTTATCAGGTGGTCAACAACAAAGGGTAGCCATAGCTCGTGCAATAGCAGGCAACCGTCCACTTTTACTGGCAGATGAACCTACGGGTAATCTTGATATCGCTTCAGGAGCAGAGGTTCTGCAACTGTTCAAGGACTTGTGTCATGATAAAGAAAACCCAATCTCAATTTTGATGGTTACTCACGATCCAGATTTGGCTAGCAAAGCTGATCGAATGCTATTGATGCGTGATGGGTTAGTTGCAGCTAGCGATATTCGTTCCGCTTGGGGACTTGATGAGGAAGGTGAAGAAGAATGAGTAAAACATCTTCTTTCATGAGTTTTCTTCGTAATGATTTACCAAGAAAAATTCGTGATTTGCCGGACAACCTACGTTTAGCAGCAATTGGTGCTTGGAGGGGTAGAGAGCGTGGAATGGCAGTCTTTGCCGGGGTTTTCTTGGCCAGTTTGGTAATCACAACAGTTCTTTCATACGGGGTAGGGCAGTCACAGGTTTTCTTTGAAGAATCCTTAGAGAACAATATATTTGACGCTAAGGTCGAGTTCAGCAAACCACCTGCTGAAGGGACAGATGGTTGGACAAATGATACCACAACTTTGGTAGAGACTTGTGATGAGTTTACAGAGATGGAAGAATTCTCAGATTGTGCTGTTGTATTTGGAAAGAAGGGCATACACGGACAATTTACATTTGGAAACGAGGATGTTTGGATGGCACTTCCTTTGGGCGTTAAGGACATAAATTCTTCAGATCAATTACGTAATTGGGAGAGCGATGATATTTGGGATTATGAATATAATAACGGCCCACCAATCTCAGATGAGAGAGCAATTTCTTTCCTTGGACCAGGAGCCTTTGATGGAGTTCTTGCAGATAGGCTATCTGAGAATATAATTAATGACAGAGGTAATTGGTCTTCTCCTGAATTCGTGGAAGAAAAGCGAGGAGTTTACATTCCTTCAGATGTAGCCAGTAAAGCTGGCGCTGAAGCTGGTGATTTCTTAGAGCGTTTAGAATTCGCATACGCAGTTGAATCAGCATTGAGTATTGATGCTGAAGACTGTGAGGGAACAGTTTACTCCACCAGAGAAGTAGATCATTGTCAAGTAATCATGGTGATCGAAAATTTAACGATTTTAGGAATTTATGACCCATGGCCTCAAGGCAATCCTACTTTGGCAGCAAACCCGGTTTATGCTAGCATGACTGTATTGAATGATAGTCAAAAAAGGACTCTAATTGATAATGATCACTTTTACTTTGGTTTGACCTTGGAGCGATCATTAATCCCTACTACATCAACAGAAGATGCCGCAGATTGGTTAGATGATTTGAGCATGAAAGTGCAAGATAAGGAGTTTGCAAACGGTGAAATTGAAATTTACTACGTAGATATTGTCGGAGGAACAATTGACTTCTTGGAAATTTTCCTGGGTCTTATTCAAGCATTTGATTATGTAATCATGGTGCCGATAGTTGTTCTGTCATTATCAGTTCTAATTTATGGTCTAATCTTGTCACTAGAACAACGTAGGCGTGAAATTTCGATTCATAGAGTAATTGGGGCTTCTGCTAAAGATCTCAGAGGAATGGTTCTTCTGGAATTAGCAGTAATCGCTTTTGTAGCATGGTTAGGAGGTTATCTTCTTGCTATGGCGGCGGTACCAGTTGTCTTAGCTAGTGTAGGATTCATGCAATTCGAAGCCTTAGGCTTCAATGTTGATCCAAGTCTAAGTTTCGGTGCAACTCTGTTTACCGCAATTACAACACTTGGTTTAGCCTTAATATTTGGAAGATCAAGAACTCGTGATTTCATGGAACTAGAAATCGACGAAGGAGTCAGCCGCGTTCAAAAAGTTACCAAACCGAAGGTGTGGTTACACTGGACATTATTCCTAGTCGGCTCTCTAGGTGCCATAGATACATACATGGAGATGAATGGAAGTGAAGATGGAATCTTGACAAATTGGTTTGTTGAAGGACTAATCAATGTATTCGGTCCATTCATGCTTTGGATTGGTGGAGCTTTACTACTCGGTAAGATTGGTGCTGCAGGTCCAAGAATAATGCAATTCTTCTTCAGTAGAACTCCTCTACTTTCCGATGTTAAGAGAGGGCTGAAAGGAAGTGGTTCCACCGAATCTGTAAACCGTTTAGCTGTAATTATGCTCCTTACATTATCCATAGTAACATTAGCAGCAGTTCAGGGTTATACCGGTACTGAAGTAGACAAAATAACTGCTGATTTAGAGGTTGGTAGTGATTTACAGGTTATTACAGATGAAAATTTCACTTCGGCTGAAATAGAGACAATGATTGAGGATATTAGTGAAGAAGATATCACAGTAGTTGCAGTAACAGTTCCTACAATAACATTGATTCCAGAAGGTGGAGATATAATCACAGCATATGTCTTACTCGACGAAGGAGAACAAGTTCTACGTTGGTTCCCTCAAGCAATTCCTGGTGATGATATTTCCGCTGCATTAGATGCCTACAAAGAAGGAGGGTTCTCAGCAGGAGAAGATGCTGCTTATGCATTGGATCTATGGGGTTCTGGAAGAAAAGGTGGAGATGATTATGGAGATATCTTACTGAGTGAAGACAGTAGCAACACCGAGGACGTCAATTTCGTATGGGAAGAAAAGAGTTTGAATCGTACTACATTTGATCTTGAGATTAATGAATACAATACTACACTAAGATACATTGGAGTTCACGAATTCGTTCCAGGAGTTTCAACAACATCTATGGCATCTAGTATTGTAATAGGTGAATCTGGTTTCAGGAGTCTGGTTGGAGATGATTACGTCGATAATTTAACATCTACAAATTGGATTGTCAAGATTGATGGAATCGAAGGCGAAGATTTGACTGCTTTGAAAATTAATTTAGAAGCAAATGAGAGTTTCAATTCAACAATTGATTGGGAAACAGCTCATGATGCAGTTGAAAGAAATGGAGGTCTAATTTTCGGCACACCTGGTCTACTTTCATTGCAATTCATTGTTGCTAGTGTAGCAGCAGTAGCATCTGCTTTCGTATTCTTGTCTTTGGTTCTGAATCAAAGACAGAAAGAATTAGCGGTTCTACAAGCAATCGGTGCAAGCCCTAACCAAATTATTCGATTAGTACTCTTCGAGATCCTATCGATTGTCATAGTATCCATGGCGCTCGGAATTCTTCTTGGAATGGGATTAGCATTATCGTTCAATGGACTATTCAATGTATTTGGGTTTATATTCCAAATTCTTGGTTCGGATTCAACTTCAGTAATTGATCGGCAGTTGATATGGCCATGGTTTGAATTAGCAATGGTTGCATTAGCAGTATTTGCAGCAGTCGTTACAGCATTGTTGGTGACGACAAGGAAGGCCTTGAAATCTGACCTGGCCAGTGTATTGAAGGGGGAGTGAAGATGTCTGAAAAGGTAACAATTTTGGAAGCCGATTCACTGTATCATGTCTATGAATCTAAGGCCGAAGATGGTAACGTTGTAGCTCTTAGAGGATTGCATGTCAATGTAAAAGAAGGTGAGGCTGTGGCAGTAGTTGGCCCCTCAGGATCAGGGAAATCAACTCTGTTGAAATGTCTTGGAGGCTTGATGAAACCGAGTGCAGGAAAGGTAGCACTAGATGGTAAAAATATGACTAGGTTAACTGGGCAGGAACTTGTTGAACTCCGCCAAAAAACAGTTTCATTTATTTTCCAAGAAGGTAACTTACTACCTCACTTAAGCGCATTAGATAATGTTGCTCAACCACTCAGGCATCAGAAGGTTTCACCAAAAGAAGCCAAAAGAAGAGCATTAGAATTGATGACTGAATTAGGCATTGAACATCGTGCAAAAGGTCTGCCATCAATGCTTTCTGGCGGTGAGCAACAGCGTGTTGCAATTGCTCGTGCTCTAATTACTAATCCACGTTTGATCTTAGCAGATGAACCTACTGGAGCATTGGATCCAATCACAAGTCGCGAAGTTCTCAAGTTGTTCAAAGACTTACACGAGAATCAGAATGTATCATTCTTGTTAGTAACCCATTCCAAAGAAGTTGCAGCATTTGCAGATCGTTCTTTGGAATTAAGAGATGGTAGATTTGTAGCAGAACATGGAACAGATCTCGATATTGAGAATTTATCGGAAGGTAGAGAATTAATAATCGATGAAATGGGTACTATTTCGCTTCCACCAGACATACTCACGCAGATGGGAGGGCCGGGTCGTTATTCTGTTAGCGATTTATCAAGTGGAAAATTATCTCTGTTCGGTGAAAGTATATCCGCAATTGGAGATTTGGTTTTAGCAAATTCTTGTCCAGCATGCAATCATGAATATGGCGATTCGGATGAACAATTATGCCCTTCATGTGGTTCTACTAGACCGATGGTGGAGGCATAATCATGAGTTTATTCAGAGTGTCAGGAATTCTAGAGACAATATCTACAATTTCACTATTTTTCATTGCAATGCCGCTGAAATACATAGGCGGCAATGAAATTTTGGTGAAAATAATTGGCCCAATTCACGGGTTTTTATTCATCCTGTACATCGTTTTAGTATGGTGGGAACAACGACAAGGCCGTATGGACATGAATATGGCAATCAAGGGTATGCTCGCTGCAATTCCTCCTGGTGGACCAATATGGTTTGAGAGAAAACTTGCAAGAGAAAATGTCGAAGCCATAGAATAATTCCATTCAATATAGCCGGTAAAACAAACTAATAGTTCTCTTAACCGAGTTTATGGCCAATGCATGGGTAGTCGACTCAAATTGTTTCATCCATGTGGGTTCAATGGCTCCTGATAGTTTTCTTCGTGATCTGAAAAGAGTTTTAGATTCTGGAGAATCTACACTCTATGTGACTCCAGGTGTTCATAGAGAAATTAAAACAGTCAGGTTTCAAAGGTGGCCTGGACAACCAAATCTATTAGACGAGTTCAAGGATTATTTGATTACGGTCACAATTGATGAAGAAGAAATTAGAGCTTTAGCAAATCATATTGGAGAAAAGGCATCACCGCAAGATGTTGATTTATCATTGATGATTCTTGGTTCTAAACTCGCTCATGAAGGTAAGAAAGTAACTTTGGTTTCTGATGATTACAAAATGACAACTACTGGTGAAAAAGCAAATCTGAATTTTGAAACATGCCCTCCTTCTACCTTTTTACAAAGATTAGCAGATTTGGGAGGTAGTGGTCAGAGGTCGAGATTACGTAGTTTATCTCGTAGGGTTAGAGCTGCTGAAATGAGATATGCGATCAGTAGGGCAGGCCAATATGACATTCAAGCAAAATTGACTTGGATGGTAGATTCATTGTTAACCTCAAGAACCGCCTCCGCAGAAGAATCTGAGAATCTAAATTCAACAGATGAAAGCAAGTTGATTTCTGCATTAATCCGCTCAATTCGTGGAGAGAAAGTAAAGAAATCAATGCTGAATAAATTGGGCTCACTACCAGAAATTTGTGCACCAGTAATTGAATTAGATAAACATCTTTCGACTCTATCTTCGAGTGGAACATCAGATGATATCAATGATGCTTACGATAAATCAGTAGGGTTACTTAGTGAGATTTTAGAAACTACTGGAATCGGACTTGCACCTTTGGGTGAAGAGATGGCAGAAATAGCACATAGAGCGATGTCAGGAAACTTGTATCGCATGGAGTCTGCACTTGGGATGCTTGCAAAAATGTCAGGTAATTTACGACTTTCTCGTTTGCATCTTTCTCGTGCATTATCTAACGCTACACTTGTAGACGATATGGGAGCCGAAATGAGAGCTATGCATCAATTGGGATTACTTGCAATAGCCGGTGAAAATTGGAATCGTGCTGCAATGTTGTTTGAGACGGCAGATAGACAGAGCCAACTTATCGGAGAAAATAGGTTAGGCCATCTTGTATTAGCAGGAATTACTCGTCATTTATGCGGGAATGAACAACTTGCAAAATCTCATTTGAATGCAGCGAAGAAAATTGTTGATGCAGATCAAGTTGAATCTACTACCGTTCTTACAAATATTGGAAATTCTTTGTTAGCGATAGATTGTCCAGGATTAGCAATTGAAGTGTTAGATGAAGCAATGGAATGCGCTATTGAATCTAATCAGAGTGATAAACTCGAAACTCTTGCTGAAACATTATTATTGGCAAATACTGCATTAAACGACAAAGATATCTCACAATATGATGGATTAAGACAACTTCTAGATGGTTTAAATGAAATTTCACAAGATGTGGCTGGTAAATTCGAAGCTCAGATTTCAGATATCGATCAGAGAGCAGCAGAATTGTCTAAGCCATTAGATGAAACTTGGAATGAATGGCAACACGCTACAAAACTTATCCCTGCAGGGTCATCATTAGTTGTTCTAAGAATAGATGAAGACGACCAAGGTCGAAGTCTAGTAGTATCTCATCATTCTGAAATTGGAGCTATTGGTTTATGGCTTCCTGATGGAGGAATTTCTGCCGCTCCAGGAAATCTAATCAAAATTCATGAAAGTCGAATAAAGGTTGCACAAGCAACTGAAGATCTTAGGTCGATTCACAATATCAGAGGCGTGGTTGCAGTTGAAGATTCGAATGCACTCACATTCACTGCCAAGACAGAAAACATTCTTGATTAAGCTTCAACAATTTTTGTTGTAATTGACTAATCTATGCATTGAGTCTCTTGTTCAAGTTTGAATGTAGTCGGACAGGTTCTAACGCCAAATACTTTGTAAAAAGGACACCATCCGAAAACTGAGGTTAGAACACTCCATGTTCCAAAAAGCAAGAAAACAATTTCCCAATTTGCACTTGAAATGTAATCAAAAAGGACAACGCCAAGGCCAGTAAATAACCTAACAATCCTATCGACACTTCCAATGTTCACCGAATCACCTTTCTTGTATACCTAAATTTTGTACTTATTAATACATGTTATTAGCCATAGTAAACCCTAAACTAGAATTAGAACAGCAGTATAAATATTAATTGTCAAATTTTAGTTTATGGCCAAGTCATTTCTGATTGTCGGTGGAAGCAGTGATATTGCGATAATTACTGCCAAGAACCTCCTTGCTGACGGGTACAATGTAACTTTACTAGTAAGAGATACCTCAAGAGTTGAAGATCTTGTGAAAATGGGAGCAAGTGTTGTAGAAGGTGATGCATTGCAGCAAGAAGCAATCTCCAAAGCCATAGAAACAACTATTTCTAGTGGAGATGGAGGTTTTTCAGGGGTAGCACATTTTGTTGGTTCCATTGCCATAAGGCCTCCACATGCATTGAAAGTGGAGGTTTTTGAGGAGGTTATTCGAACTAATTTGACCAGTGCGTTCCTAACTCTATCAATGGTTGGTAAATCAATGCTAAAAACAGGTGGTGGAAGGATGGTATTCACTTCAAGTGTAGCAGGAAGTTTAGGATTAGTGAATCATGAAGCGATTTCAGCAGCTAAAGGTGGAATTGAATCAATGGTTCGTTCTGCAGCAGCGACATATGCAAAAAGAGGAATCCGAGTAAATGCAGTAGCCCCGGGACTTACAGATACCAGATTGGCGGCAACAATACTACGTTCTGATACGATGCGAGACGCTTCTGCCCAAATGATTCCTCTGAAAAGAATCAATGAAGCAGATGAGATTGCATCTAGCGTTCATTGGTTGCTCACGGGTGCACCAGATAATTTCACAGGTCAAGTAATGCACCTCGATGGTGGAATGTCCAAGGTCTTAGCTTGAGGTGAAATTATGACTTGGCACATTGCATTGAAACAGTCTAAGCTGAAAACAGGCAAGAAGAAAATGCGTACTGTTGCAAAGAAAATGGTATTAATCGGACAAATTGAAGATAGTTATTTTGCTACTGAGGCATTGTGTAGGCACATGCGCTGGCCACTCGCTTATGGTGGTAAAGTAAAGGATGGATGTATCCGTTGTCCGTTACATCAAACCACACATAAAATCGATGATGGTGAGTTAGTTGAATGGTCTCCGTTTCCTCTTTTCCCATTATATGGGAAACTAGTTGGGAAGTTGAGCCGCAAAAAGAATCTCAAGATTTACCAAACTAGAGTTAAAGGTGGTAATATCGAAATCAATATTGAGTAATTACTTCTGGCCGTAGATATGTCGATACTTGCTGCATACCAAACCGCCTTTGAATCTGGAGATGTTGAAACTCTAAATGCCATAATTCACGATGACTTTACTTTCACACCACATGTTGGTGATATGGTAATGAAAAAGAGCGATCTACTTGCATTCGCAGGAACCGATTCCGTAAGCACTGAAGCTCATCGAATACTCTTCGAGAATGATGAAGTGGGTGTTGAACATGCAATTGCACATTTTGCAAATGGATCAACATCAGAAGCAGTTCTTTCCTTCCACCGATTCAAAGATGGTAAAATATATTCTACAGAAACAGGAGCAACTCCGCTTTCTGACGATTACAAATTGATTGGAACAAGCGATAAAAGTTCTTCCGAGGTTAATTGATTATAGAGCGTCTACATTAGTAGCCCTCTGATAATATGCAGATGTCCCCGTTTGAATTCGTCACAATTTTTTGTTCACTTATTCTTGGTTTGGCACTTTCGCATATCTTGCGTGCTGTATCGGATTTGTATGAAATCCGCGATAGAGTCAAGACATACTGGTTGAACTCATTATGGGTTGTCACTGTTACAATGTGGTCTGTATATGCCTGGTGGGGTCTTTGGCAACTTTCTATTGATTTAGATGAATGGCATTATGCACAATATTGGTTCTTAGTTACCAATTTAGCATCGATATATTTCTTCACAACTCTGGTTCTTCCTAAAGCTACAGATGAAGGAACAATAGATTTAGAGAAGCATTATTATTTGGTTCACAAAGCATTCTTTTCTATAGTTGCATTTTCTTTATTCACATCAGTTGCAGTAAACTATTCATTATTCGGAACACCGGCAATTTCTCCAATGACAATTATGCCATCGATTGTTGGATTTGCTGCAGTGGCAGCTGTATTCACAGATTCGAGAAAATATCACCAATTCATTGGAGTGTTTATGTTCATTATGTTCATTGCATTCCAACTTACAGATATCACTGTAATTGAATATGAAACCTCATGATTCACAAATATCAGATGTGCACAATACTGTTTCGTAATATTCTCTAGTGTCAGGATCGAATGTATCAAGTTGAAGCGTTGAACCAGAATTTACAACTGTTACCAGTGTAGATGCAGCAGATGGGAGATAATCTTCACCAGTACTCCTCAAAGTCAGTCGAATAGTGTGTCCTTCATCAATCTCTACATCCATCGGGAAAAACTCCATCACTGCTGTGATCTCTTCAAACACAGGAGTCCAGGACTGCACTTGAGATCCGCCTGCATGATATCTTAAGTCCATAATAGCATGACCGATGTGGATACAAGTACCTTCGAAACAATCCTCCATAAGTGCATAAATTTGACCTCCAACAGTTGCAGTATTCACATTGACATGCAGCCTAGGAGTGCCACCAAAGTAGAGTGCTTCTTCTAAAGGTGGAGTTTCATAAATTGGTCCTGAAACGGTATCCGGACGAATTATGTTTCCTCCGCTCACCGCTGCAAGTTCCGAACTTCCTAACTCCCACCAAACTTCTTCAGTATTCGTCATAGGGTATCGGTCCTCAAAGCGCCAGTCGCCTTGGTTAGATTGAATTTCAACTCCAAGCCATGGCTGTGGGCCTTCATTTTTCAGATAGTATGTGAACCACTCTAGAAGGTCTTGCATCCAATCCATACGTACCATTTCGGGGAAGGCTTCTCTACCTCTACCATCAGCACTTCTGTCGTACATCTGTTGAGGACGGTCAGGATAATCGTGGTCCCATTGTCCGAACAGTCCCTTTGCTTCTATATCCGCATCATACAATTTGTTGATAGTTGGAATAGCCATATGTGGGTCAACGTTCCAGTCATGCATACCTTGAATCAGATATACACTGCCTTCGTAATTTTCTAAAACCCGATCAAGGAAATATCTCTCGGCCCAGTAATCTCCTGCAGCCTCACCACCCCAAGCCCAGGCTGCTCCTCCAGTCGCTGGTCCAGCAAAATAATCTGGACACATATTACCTGAGTCCTCCAAATCACCATCAATTCCGTATGAGCCATATACGCCATTGTGCATTATTGGTGCACGAGCTTCACTACTACCATTACGCCACATTAATTCCATTACGCCAATCAGGCCAGAAATAGGAACAATTGTAGTCAGATGTTCATTTCCAAACATTGCAGCTTGCCAAGGGGTCGAGCCATCGTATGATTTACCAATCATTCCGACGTTTCCGTTACTCCAATTTTGACTTCCAAGCCAAGTGACAGCTGCATCGACTCCTAATTGTTCAGCATTACCCATCAGATCCATGCAATGGTTCGACCTACCTGTTCCCATAACAGAAACTTGAGCGAAGGCAAAGCCATGAGGAACGATTTGCTCCAAGATCATTGTTCCCAGCCATGTTCCTGGCTCTTCAATACCGGGTGTTTCAACAGATGCTTCATCGAAATAAGGTCCAAATTCTGCAATAACAGGTACTGTGGTTCCTTCTGGAACATCTGGAATCCATACTGCTAGGCTGACCTTGCCGTTAGGTGCTGCACCTCCTTCAGTAATAGGAAGTTCGAACTCTACGAAATGGTGTGTTCCCGACCATAACTTTGCACCATCTGGGCCGGTTAGTGTCCCGTTTTCAAGAATGTATGAATGGTCACCATCAGTGACAAAGTTTTGCTTGTATCTATCTTCAATAGGTACGTTTTCTTCTATCATTGACTGATTTGCCATCGCATCTTCAAGTGGCCCGCCGATGACTCGAGAAAGGAGTAGGAAAACAATAGCCAATGCAATTGTTGCTCCAAAAACAGCGTTTAATGAGAACCTTTCATCCAGTCCGCCGCTTGATTCATCTAGAATCTCAGCGTCGGGAATGGCTTCGCCCATGGTAATCTGAAACGCTTCTTACTCATCATGTTGATGCCTAATTGTTTGTTCATTAGACTCTAGCCATCAATCCAATTTCCATCGGAATAGGAGAAACGAAGTTCTTGTGAATCGGATTGTTTGCATCATGTAGGTTGATGTGATGGCTTAGCAGAATCATTGCTGCAGATCTCGGTAGTAACCCCTTCCTGAACTGATGAATGACTTGAACGATTTCCTTTTTGTCTTGCTTAGACATGTTCGGTAATCTACCGACTACCCTTTCCATTGCATGAGCAATACGGCCACGCTTAGTTAATACTGACAGGCATTTTTGTGCTTCAGTCATGTACTTCAGTGCTACAGATTCAGGATGTTCATCGTTATCGAAACCTTGAGCGATGATTCTACCCAGGTTTCTCTTTGAATCTGGAGCTCGACTTAGAAGGAACAGTTTGTGTTCTGCATGGAACTGCATAATTTTCTGGGCTGTCCAACCTCCTTCTCCGATATTTTGCCACTCGTTGTAGAAGTGTACGCGGGCAAGGAAGTGCTCTGCTTGTAGCGGATCTGTCAAGCGTCCTTCTTCTATTACAGGAATGTGGGGGTATAACGTGGTGAATACCTTAGCAAACATTCCAACACCATCTCGTACTGCTTGCGGGTTATCACCACGATATACCTTAACTCGCTCAAGACCACAGCTTGGTGAATCCTTCTTGAACACGAAACCACTGATACCGACCGATATTAGATAATCAGATTGAATTTCTGAGTATTCCAGCATCTTTTCAGTGAAATCTTCGCCATTCTTCGGATTGACTAACGAAATCCTCTCTTCACCTTTGACTAACCTGATGGTTGGACGAGGCACCCCCATGCCAATTCCAACCTCTGGGCAGACTCCGATCAATTCGAGGTGTTCGCTCCAAACTCTGTTGAGCACCCTGAACTCTGCAGCATCTCCGTTGTAACGGACTTTCTTCCCAAGGAGGCATGACGATACTGCGAGTTTAGGTTTACTAGACATATCCATTTCCTTAGTGGGTGAGTATATGAAAGCCCGTTTTTCTCAAGCGATTTTTCCTATGCAATACGGGCAAGATACCCCACGCACGAACTCTGGGCTTGCTGCTTGTTCTGGTGTTAGTGGCTCTCTGCAAGCCCAGCAAACTTCAGAATCTGTAACACTGAGATCGCCCAATACTCCTACTCTTCTATCGAATACAAAGCATTCTCCATCCCAGTGAGCACCGCCGGTTTTCTCGAAATAGTTCAAGATTCCGCCATTGATTTGGTAGACTTCCTCATAACCTTCGTTCAGCATTACTACGCTTGCTTTCTCACAACGAATACCACCTGTACAGAACATTACTACTGGTTTGTCCTTTGGAATATCACATTCCTCTACTGCCTTAGGGAATGCTCGGAAACTTTGGATATCGAAATCAACAGCTCCCTCAAAGGTTCCCATTCTAACTTCGTAATCATTACGTGTATCAAGAATTGTAACCTCTTTTCCTTCATCTAACCATTTCTTGAATTCTAATGGGTCAATGTGATTACCAGTAAATTCGTGAGGCTTTACACCAGGCACTCCCATCGAAATAATTTCTTTCTTCAGGCGGACATTCATCTTTCGAAATGCACATTCATCAGATTCAGAGTACTTGACCCAGATATCGGCGAATCTTTCGTCAGACTTGATGTGCTCTACGAAGATATCGATTTTTTCTCGAGGTGCTGATAAGAAAATATTGATGCCTTCTGGAGACAGAAGGATGGTTCCATAGATTCCATGAGAATCACAGAACTCTTTCAGAGGGGCTCTCAAATCCTCAAATTCAGGCATATCAAGAAACTTGTATGCTGATATGTTAGTCCACATTGAACTCATCTCAAGCCGATTTAACGCCTTCGGGCCAAAGAACCAGAATTAATGTCTGGCCTCTTGTTCTTGGAGTGTGAGTAGTTTCTCTGTCCATCCAAACAATTGATCCTTGAGGGTAAGTGCCATCTTCGTCCCATACTTCTCCTTCCAAGACCAGGTAGCATTCTCCGCCAGGGTGACTGTGAGGCATGAAAGCATCCACTTCTACCTCCGAATTGGCTTCATACAGTACTAGAGATGTTTTTTCTTCCCGTTTTAGTTTACCCAATCGGACACCAGTCCCGAAATCTCGCCAGGAAACATTCTCCTCAAGCCACTCACGATCAATGCTAATATTGAGCCAATCGGATAGTCCGTGCCAGAAGGGCATATACCCCCGAAGTCCGATTAAGAAATGAACCCTACGGCCTCCAATTCAAAAAGGAGAGATACTAACGAGGTTTGTGACCCAACCATTAGGTCTAGCCGAAATCCCTCCAAATAATGTGTGGGAACTTTACATTTGGTTTCTTTTTATTCCATTTTTGTTGAGAGGTTTATTACTCGCAAGACCCTTTCTTTCAGTGACTAAACAACTCGCTCCACATGGCGGATGGGTCTTCAAGAGATTGAAAGAACTACCAGTTAGAGGTTACACTTTGCTAGCAGTAAATGAAATTCTTGCATTTTCATTACCCATTGCCGTAGTGTTGGTCTTCAGATATACAACCGATCCATTAGGTTGGCCATCTTGGGGGGAATCGAACTGGTTAGGATTATTCATTTTATTTTGTATTGCAATGCTTTGGCTTCTACTAGATTTCTATCGAATAATGCGGGTTAGAAGAATGTTGAAGACTATTCAAAAGCAAAATATTGAGCGTCTAAAGGTAATTGCAGATACTGGCTTCAAACTACGTAATTGGCTAAGAAAATTCTCTCGTAAAGACAAAGAAGAAGAGGTTCAGGAAGAACCAGTTAGTACCGCGGTAGCAAAATCCTCGTTGAAAACATGGGGACTTCTGGCTTTGAAAACTCGGAAACTTACACCAGCAGGTTTAGTTGGAGCTGTTGCAACAGGAGCTGCAATCGAATTAACTAGAAGAGGGGCTGGAGTTGTTTCAGATAAAATAGATAACAAAATGCAAGAAGAGTTTGAGAAAATCTCAGTAGCAAATAGCAATACGATGATTCAATTATTCCTTAGAGATTTTGCGATGGGACTACTTCCTTTGCTCGCATTGTGGCTAGTTCCACTAATCTTACCTTGAGAAGGTTGAAGGAGCATAGGCCCAGCCGCTAACATGAGAGACATGGCGCTCCTCATCCTGATGCGGCACGGACAATCAATGTGGAATGCTGCCAATTTGTTTACTGGTTGGGTGGATGTTCCTCTAACCAATAAGGGAATTGAAGAAGCGATTTCAGGTGGAAAAGAGATCTCATCACTTCCTATTGATGAAGTCCATGTGTCGACTTTGATACGTGCACAAATGACTGCTATGCTTGCGTTAGCACAACATGATTCAGGAAAAACTCCGATATTCCAGTATTCCCAGAGTGGAGATTCAATGAGTGAGAATGAATCTAGAATGGTCGAATGGGCTCAATCAAATGATTCTGGAGAAAATACTCTTCCTGTTTATGTTTCATGGCAATTAAATGAGCGTATGTATGGTGATTTGCAAGGTCTTGATAAGCAGGAAACACGAGACAAATATGGTGATGAGCAAGTCCATATTTGGCGACGTTCATACGATGTACCACCTCCAAATGGTGAGTCTTTGGAGTTGACTGCGGCGCGAACAATACCTTATTTGCAATCAGCAATTATGACTTCATTAGAAGAGGGGAAGAATGTGTTTGTCGCAGCTCATGGTAACAGCCTTCGTTCAATAGTAATGAATATCGAAGGATTGTCCAAGGAAGAAGTACTCAAATTAGAAATTCCGACAGGGCAGCCAATTGTGTATCAATGGTCTGAAGAAGGCTGGTTACGAAGGTGAGATTTTGTCCTCAAAATGGCAATGGTTGCCTGCGATTTATTTGGCAGGATTACTTTTGATGAATATCTTGAGTATTCCTTTCAGTACATCTGAGATGCCAGAAGATTGTCCCGAAGATTCTTGGAATTGTGATAAACGAGTAATCGCTTTGGATGTTAGCGATGAAGAATTACATCAAGCAATGGAAGAATGGTCAGATTCTCGTTCTTTTACGACCACTTTCAGTGAAGGCCATATTGTGGATAGAACATTGTTCTTTCAATTTCCTGATGATGTAATTTATGAAAATCAATGTGGATCTGTTGAGTTGTTTAGTAAATCTAGACTCGGTCGCTCTGACTACGGTGTAAATGCTGAGAGAATCGACGATATCGTTGAATTTTTACTGGAATATAATTTTGATACAATCTGTCAATAAGCGATTCCATCATCGTTTACGAAAACCACATTCACTCCTAATCCTGCTTTGTGGAAAGCGATTAATTCGAGTGAATGAATACGATGTCCAGTTGGTGCAATCCCTAGCACCTTACGCTTATCTTTCCTGGAAAACCAAGATTTCTTCTCACCAATTACTCTTCTTTCTCCTTCAACACCATCAAACCAAGGAAGAGGGCCTTCAGGAGAAAATTCAATTCCTAATATTAGATCAACTCCATCAGTCGATTGGGCAGCACTAGCATCGGCTTCGCTCGGTATAGCGGGGCAATTAGGATGAGTATGGAGCCAATGAGTGAACCTACCAGCTCTAGGACCTCTATCATTACCGAATACTTCATCGGTCCATTCTTCAGGTAAATGATGAACTGAAAACGAATCTCCCCGGTTTACCATCATTGCTTCATTTATTCTGTAACCTTGTCCTGCAAACAAGTTAGTTTGTTGATTCTCACTTCGAAATTCTGCTTCTATCTCGGGCAAATTTTTGAATTTTGAGACATCAAGTCCCACTAAGATTTCATCAGGCAATGATTTGAATGCCCATTCCAATATCTCCTCAAGAATTCTTGCTGGAAAGTGAACTTGTGCAACATATTCTTCTCGGCGATTGTGAGATTCATCGTTGTAGATTGCGACAGCATCTGCTAACCAATCGCTCACCATGTACTCGCGAAGAAGTGCTTAGACATGAAGAAGTCGCAAATTTACGCTTGTTCGGGCAATCCTTGAATACTCCTGCTAAGTTATTATCACCATGGCGAGGAAAAAGGGCGGCTTCGGGCGTTTTCTCGGAGCCCTCACTGGTAGTCCTTACGAACGCTTGCAAAAGCAGATTGACAAGGTACGTGCAGAAGCGCCTAACGATAGGGCTTTAGCAAAGACTTTGATAAAATTGGTCAAAGTGATTGGAGACCAATATGAAGAAGAAAATATCGATGATGAAGAGCACGATTTATTGCTTGAATCGATAGAAGAAATAGACCCCGAAGGTCGAACATTTGCAAAACTTACCGATGATTCAGATGATTTTTACGACAGTGGAGAAATGCCAGATTCACCTGAATTAAATTTGGGCAAGCGCAAGAATTTAGATGATTTAATGAAATCTCAAGGTTCAGAATTCACGGGTTCTTTCGGGCGTGATGAATTCGAAGAATATCGTAGATCGATGGCAGCAGATTTCTATGCAGAATCAGATGAAGCAATTGCGGCGGGCGATCATCAACATGAAATTCGCACTCAGAATCGTGTTTTCGCAGATGCAGAAGATGGAATTAATCTGCTGAAGAAGAAGATGGCTGAAGA
>MDTG01239212.1_pt1 | contig 17368 bp, 4 predicted proteins | sample 811421 | NCBI WGS metagenome assembly MDTG01 (sample SAMN05326645, study PRJNA326480) | marine metagenome | isolation source: seawater | place: Pacific Ocean: South East | collected 2011
ACGCATGTCCATGACTCCACCGTCTTCTACATTGATTCCAGAGAATCCTTTGCCGTCTGCATGAGACTTTCTAAGTTCTATAATTGTGTTAACTGGGTCCAAACCAGCGTTCTCAGCAAGAGTTCTTGGAATAATCTCTAGAGCGCTTGCAAACGCCTCAATTGCCATCTGCTCTCTTCCACCTACAGATTCGGCATAGCTACGAAGTTCACGGGAGAGTGCAGCAAGAACACTTCCGCCACCGGTTAGTACCGCTCCATCTTCCCAAGCGACAGAAACAACACCAACTGCATCATCAAATGCACGCCTGATTTCGTCAACAACGTGTTCTGTTCCACCACGAAGTAGCACTGAGACAGACTTCGCTTCCGGACATCCGGTTATGAATGTCATATCTGATTCGCCGATCTTTCTTTCCTCGACCTTCGCTGCTTTTCCTAAATCATCTCCAGTCAAGTCGTCAATGTTTGTTACAACCCTTCCACCGGTTGCTTTGGACAGTGCTTCCATGTCGCTCTTCTTCGCTCTTCGAATTGCAAATATGCCGGCTTTGGACATGTAATGTTGTGCGAGGTCATCGATTCCTTTCTGGCAGATGATAACGTTTGCACCACTTGCCTGAATTTTTTCAACTAGACCCTTGATGTAATTCTCTTCTTCCTCTAGGAAGGATGCTAGCATAGATGGGTCTGTGATCTGAATTTTTGCATCAACTTCAGTCTTCTTAACCTCGATTGCGCTGTTGATTAGAGCAACTTTTGCCCCAGATACTGAACGAGGCATACCGGCGTGGACGCGCTCCTTGTCGAGTATAATACCGTCGACTAGGGTGCTGTCTTTGATCGAGCCACCCTGACGCTTTTCGACCTTGATATCAGAAAGGTCAACCAGTCTTTCACCATCTTCTATTGTGCCTACTGAGTTTACAGCACGCACACAAATGTCTGCGAGGAAAGATTTGACTGCGCCTGCTGACTTTCCGGTCAAGGAGGTTTTAGCAACTTCCATCAATACTGAGTCGTCATTTTCAGTTGAGATTCCATGAGATTCAAGGCATCCAACTGCCTTTTCAGCAGCAAGCCTGAATCCTTCACAAATTACAGTTGGGTGAACGTTTTGCTCGATCAGGTCCTCTGACCTTTTCAACAATTCACCAGACAGTACCACAGCGGATGTGGTTCCATCATAGCAATGCTGCTCTTGAGTTTTTGCGACCTCAATGATCATCTTTGCCGCAGGGTGTTCGATGTCCATCTCCTTGAGGATTGTTGCACCATCGTTGGTGATTACGACGTCGCCCATGCTGTCAACCAGCATTTTGTCCATACCTTTCGGCCCGAGTGTGCTCCTCACCGCATCAGCTACTGCTTTCGCTGCTGCAATATTGTTTGACTGTGCACTGCGTCCTCTAGTTCTCTGTACACCTTCTTTCAAGATGAAGATAGGTGCTTGTCCATTTCCATACATATGAATACCTCAGCAACCCTTCCCACGGGCAGCCTAACTTCAACCCATCGCAATTGGATATCATCGGTTGTTGTCCAGCCACTGCTGGCCGTAGTGGCTCCATTGCTCCATTGTCCATCCTTCAGGAAGGCCTTCTGCTGGAACCGGAGGCCCTGTTTGTATGATAGGAGCAGGTGCTGGTCCTGCAGGCGGAGCGATGCTTGGAACTGTCTTTTCCATTGAACCAATGTTTGGGGCAGCAGCAACCGCACCATATGTAGCGGTTAGGTTATCCTCATAGCCACCTTCAGCCCAATCTTGGGTTTCATCTTCCTCTTCGTTGTTGAGGACCATCAGTAGAACACCGAGTAGTGTGATGATGATTGCACCACCGACCACCCAGATTCCAATTCCGACCCAGTCGAATGAATCTGAGCCAGAAGATGCGGTTTCTGAATCCCCAACTGCTCTCTTGAGTGTTACAGGTAATTCAAGGGAAGCAGCGTCTTCAACAGAGTTCGATATTGCCCAAATCTTTACAGAAGATTCAATGATTGGTTCCTCTAAGGTTTGTAGAGCAGATTCTTGAACCTCAAATACAACTGTAACTTGCCTATTTCCTTCAACCTCTAGCCAGAAGTCTCTGTCGCTTGACTTGATTGAGGCTCTGTACCAGTTTCTTGTATCCCCTTGGTCCCAATCCATCGTGACAGATTGTCCTTCATCGTACTGATTCCTAACTGTGACTATAACTTCGTAGACACCAGCCTCATCGATAATTGTAGACTCAGTTGAAATGATTCTCAGATAGTTCTGGGAACCAACGCTGTAGGTTGACTTTCCACTTCCTGAGACAGTCGGATCGTTCACACTTGTGGCTATGACTAACATAGTGAGGCGACCACTGACATCTTCATCGAAGGAAAATTTCACATTTATGGGGTAACTTTCACCTGGGGCGAGAGTCGGTGTCAGGTTTCCTACTACCAATTGTTCGAACTCCGCATTCATTCCGTCTGGTAGGTTTAGACTCATAGTGAATCTATCTTCTTGGTTACCATCATTGGTCACCATGAATCTCATCGATTGAGCTTCGCCTCCCGGCAGGAATGATTGATCTGCATCTTCGTCCGAAACAGAAACTGCGGATGTATCTTCAACTTCTACGTTGATGGTCAACTGCTTTGAGACCATAGGATTTTCAACACTTGTAGCAGTGACTCTGGCAGTGTATAGGCCTGGTGCTAATCCAACAGGCATCGGTAAATTCAATGCGATTGTTGTTTCTCCATCCCAAGCGTCCAGAATTGGAGTTACATCTGTAGAAAGGTAAGCTTCTAACTTCCAAGTAGATTGTACCAAATCCAGGGTGTAATTTCCTTCGTAGTTGCCTAAGTTAAACAAATCGATGAATACAGTTCTTGAGTTACCATTTGCTGGAGCCATTATTTCCATTTCTTCTGCTACCATCTCAACTATTGTGAGTTGAGGGACCTCAATCCTCTTGGAAATTACATCTGTTCCAAATAGTGAACCACCACACGAAGGACAGACGGCCCTCATGGAGAAAGGTACTTCTCCCGGTGTCGCCCTGTCAGGTGAGGTTACGTTTAGTAGCAGATTAACAGACTCACCTTTAGCAAGTGGTATTGGCATCTGAACTATACTGTGATTCTCATCAGTCACGTACGCAACCCATCCCTCTCCTTGGAAATTGGAGGTTATTGTGTAACCTGCCTCTCTATTTCCTGCATTCTGTAGTTTGAATGGGATACTGATCGACTCCCCTGGAAGAACGCTTCCTGCCAAAAGAGGTGCTGTTGAGGAGAGCTGTACACCGTATTGCTCTGTGACTGCTAAATCAGCGGTAACCCTTCCCATCTCACCAAGTTGGGTTCCGCCTGCGTCTTCCCACCATACTTGCCAGACCTGTTGCTGGACATCGGAACCGGCAGGGATTGAGAGATTAATCCACATTTCTGTTGTATTTCCAGCAGGGATCGGGGGAATAATTACTTCGACACCGTGCTGCGTTGGATTTGCACTGTCGATTCTAATCATTGGCAGACTTGGGTTCATCCATGTTACATTGGAAACATTTGACTTAATGCGAACCTGAGCAGCCTGGTAACCATTGTTAGTAACCACACAGTACATTGAGAGAATGTTGTTTGGCGGAGTAGTGTATCCTCCATTTGGGTTGTCACAATCAACATCGATTGTGAACTCATCAACCTTTTCGATTGCGAACACAACGAAATCATCTACGTGCATTCCACTTGACGCCCCTGAACCATCGGACTGGAATAGAATTCCATATGACCAGGAGTGTCCACCTAACTGGTCAGTTGGATCCCATGAAACGTTACTCCACTGACCGGGAGTTGTGCTGGGCAAATCGTTTGCAAAGTTGTGTGAAAGTGTATTTTCAGGAGCTCCATTATATCTCCACAATTCGAGTGCAACAAAGTCTCCAGCCCCCATTTGACCCCATGTTTGAACATGCATTTGGGCAGATACCAAACCAGCGGAGTTTAGTTGCATCTTACACATCGACTGAATGTATTGCTGCGAAAGTCCACCATCTAGCAGTGCTTCGTATCCACAGTTATTGTTTGCTCCTCTGAATGCGAACACAAGTCTGCTCCTCGATGCAGATGGATAATCTGAACCTGCATTGGAGTGCCTCCAATTTGCGTCACCAACAGCGGAGGCAGAATTGTCTTCCTGCCAAATCCCGATACCAGTTGCATCGCTACCGTCGAGTGGATATTCACCGCCATAGAAAGTAGGAATTGAAGCAGCTGGCAGGGCTTGATCACGAGGGTCGCCTTCTGCATCCATATCATCACGAGAGAGTGCTACAGGCAGTTCCATTTCCATTACATCGTTTTCATTTCTATCATCGGACGGATTCATGACAGAAGCGCGAATAATAACTCCACCAGAGAGTTCATTTGTGCTTACATTCAAGTGAGAGTGAGCAACAAATGCTTCCCATTGGAACGAATCAGTATATGATTGGCTACCTAAAAGAGGAGTTGTTTGCCAAGTTGTAGAATTCATTACAAAGCCAATAGGGTGGACCATTTCTACCATCACAGTTGCGTTTGCTGCCTGTAGAGATGAGCCTCCACGCTTTATCTCCACACTGATGTCTACAAAGTCTCCCTTAGTTACGTAAAGTACAGAAGTACCATCCGGTTGAATCCAATGGCTTGCAGAAGTTGAGTTCGCGGAAATTTCAGTGACGGAGTAATCATCATTGGAGCCACCACGCCCCATGGTCGCTTCGACGTTCTGGACCGTAATCGACATCAGTGACTGAACCAAAAGTAAAGTAACCAAAAACAATGGTATCGACTTGCGCATGTTCATCAACAAGCATGCGACAATTAACCCGCATATGAATGTCCCCTTCAGATGTCCCCGTAGGGGACACTGTGCTTGGAAATAATCCACAACCCCTTTAATCGCCACTTTTTGTAGATTATGAAGGGTAACCTTTGAGAAAGCAAAGGTTTGGGATATAACGTGAGTGGATACTCTGACAAAGGGCCCTTAGCGGCTAGGCTCTGGTTGACAGGGCTGGTTTTCTGTCAGATTTTTCTTACTCCAATGGCTGCTTTTTCGATTACATACCTTTTGGAATTCGAGATGGCATCTGAAAATTTCACAATGTCATTCCAATCAGAAATGATCCCATGGATTATTGCAGCATCTCTTGCTTATGGGATGATTGCTCTACTCCTTGCCCTAATATTTGGAGGATTTACTCCTGTATCGATTGTAGAAAAAGGAGGATGGAAAGCAGCAATGGGCCTCACAAGAGCGAGAAGAGACGCCGCTACACTGAGGAATTCAAGAAGGAATCATGCAAACTCTCCACATGCAAAACTCACGGTAATGGTAAGCGATAGAATTCAGAAAAGACATTCGCTGCTTTCAACACACGGAGGACTTGTCCTACTCGCAATACCTTTCCAATTGATGCTGGTGGTCGTTCCTCTAGGATTTGTTATTTTCATCCCAGACGAATGGATAAGGCCGAATAGACGCCTGGAAGTTGCCCTTGCATGCTACCTTGTGGTTCTGATTATGGTAATGAGAGTGTTTCCAAAATTTGCGAGAAAACATATCACAATTGCTGCATTTACTCGAAGATGGTTGATCTCGATGACCAAATTATCGTGGCTAGCACCTGTGCTAGTCTTGTGGCTTATGGGTAGGCTAGCCAGCGTAATCGTACTTTCATGGGTAGGGACTGATGTCACAAACACGCTCCAACTTGAACAATCATTCATGGAAGATATCCTAAACATTGGAAGTGTCCCTGAGGCATCTTTCCTAGATTTACTAACCGCACTTGCGGTTATGCCACTTGCAGCATTTACAACCCTGGCATGCCTTGGCGGGGGATCGGGTACACCTCCTGAATGGATGCGATTAGGCAATGAAGTGGAAATTAAAACCCCTGAAGAAGAAGGAGATGGAGGCGCGATAGTCTCGATTGGAAGGACCGTTGGAGTCGTTGCTGGAGCGGCGGTTGGTGTCGGCATTGGAGTGGCCGCAGCTGCTGCATCAGGTGTTGCAGCAAAAGCACAAACCGCTGGAAGTTCAGCCATCACAGCCGCAAATGCTGCACCTCAGTCAATCAATAGCGGAATGGATGCTGTATCAGCAACAGATGAAGCATTTTCATTCGTTGATAGTGAACCAACTCAAAATGAACCAATTCAATATGTTCAACAAACGACAACTGAAGATAATTCAGACTTCGAAGGTTTTGGATCTATGTTTGACTGATTACTCCTCTTCATCTGAAGAGATGATTGGCCTGCCATCGGATATTAACAATCGAATGAATCCCATAATCCAACCATCGCTTCTTGGCCTTCCGAGGTCAGGTCGTGATTCTTTCAACAGTACTTTTCCACAGGATTTGCATCTAACAGATGTAATTTCCCACATAGGTTGTGCAAAAGGACAGCATGAATCCTCAGATTGTGAAATATTCTTCACGTTTTGAAGACGCATTGCCATTTGTTTGGTTGCAGGCGCTTCCTCACCTGCAATGAATGCAGTCACACGGGACAAGACCAGCCAACCTGAAACTGTCCACAATCCAAAACCGAACAAAGCGGAACCGTGCCCTAAACTTACCCACCCGAATGTGAGTGGAATAAGTGCGAAGACAAGAGCCAACCAGTAAAATGTCCTCATGTGTAAAACTCTTTGAATCAAGTGACTGTCAACATAAACGGGTTCTGGGTGAGGTGGAAATTGTTCATTCCACGATTTTACTCTTGGGAAAGTAAGAAACGGAATTCTAGTTATCAGGTAAGCCATTGCAGCTCCCGAAAAGAATTCGAATGACTCAATCCACATATCAATCGCCGCGCAATCGCTTCAAAACTTGTTCCGTCTTGTCCATGCCTAGAGAGATATCATCCCTTGATACCGTGTAAGCGAATCTAAGATGGCCTTCACCTGACGGACCGAATGCACTACCCGGTGAACATAACACTCCGCCCCTTAGCAGTTCCATAGCAACCTCTTGGCTGTTCATTCCCGGGACGTCAACCTTGGGGAAAACGTAGAATGCGCCCTCAGGAACATGACATTCCACGCCCTGCATTGCATTCAATCTTGAACAGATTAAATCTCTTCTACCCTTGAATTCCGCACACATCTCATCTGGATAATCATCCGCTTCATCTATTGCGGTTAGAACAGCATACTGCATGGCATCATTTGAGCATGCGGTTATGTAATATTGGACTTTAATCATCTGAGACATCGCTTCTTTATTGGCTGAAAGGATGTATCCTATTCTCCAACCTGTCATCGCATATGTCTTCGAGAATGAGTTGATGAGAATCACCCTTTCATCGTCACAACCAACAAATGACACGTGTTCACTGTCAAAGACAATTCTGTCGTACACTTCGTCTGTGATTATCCATAGATCGTGTCGTTGTGCAAATGCTAGTAACTCATCTCTTTGTTCAACAGATAACGTTGCTCCAGTCGGGTTTGATGGGAAATTGTACAAGATTGCTACTGTTTTTTCATCTACCAAGGATTCAAGGTGGTCAATTGTCGGAACGAATTCATTTTCAAATAAGCACTCGTAAAATTTCGGGTCACCCCCCCACAATCCAACATCAGGGCCATACAAAGGGAAGTAAGGCTCTGGCAACAAAACGTTGTCCCCGGGATTCACCAAGGATGCAAAGATGTTCAGCAAGGCGTTAGTACCGCTCATTGTAATGCAAACGTTGGACTCGTCAAGTCCGGGACACCTAGAATGCCAAGTCTCTGCGATTTTCTTTCGCAGTGAGGGAAGACCTGCAGTGGTTGTATACTTGTTATGACCGTCTTTCATCGCTTGATACATTGCATCAATTGCAACTTTTGGTGGTTGAAAATCGGGCTCCCCCAATCCAAATGATATGACGTCATCACCTGCCATATCAAACATCTTTCTGACGCCTGTTGGCTGGATGTCCATAGCACGCTGTGAGAAACCACGCATAACTAATCGAAAACGAACTTACATTTCAAGATGAGTTATACTTATCCTTGCCAAAGAGTCCATTCTGAACCAGAATTCGATAATCGGTAATAATTCGAGTTGTTGTATGTCAACCATTCATATCCATCTCCACCATCATTGCCTTGAAGGGTACTCTCAGGATGCGATGGTGCTGAGCTTTGAACAGGTTCGACTACAGATTGTTCAACTGCAACTGGTTGGTAGTCTGTTACTACATTTTGTGAAGGGTAATTATTACTCTCAACAATTTGTTGGTGATAATCTTGGGTTTGTGCCGCAGCAACTCCCGATTGTTCAACTGTATGTTGAATTTCAGGAATTTCTTTCTCAACATATGCAGTTTGGTCCTCTCCAGTGACCTCGAACATCATTTCGTGTTTCTCAAACACATCGTCCAGTTCAGACCTCAGCCTCTCCAGTCTAATACCTTGATGCGGACCTAACATACGCAGCATCAGGCTGTATTCCCATCTAAGCGCAACTTGCTCTAGTTCTTCTCTAGACCTGCATTCTTTCAGCAGTACCTCGTATTTCTGACATCGCTTGTTTCTAGTCACGAATCCAAATCCAATCCATGCGAATAGAGGAACACCTCCGAATATACCAATTAAATCCCAAGCGCCCAAACCAACGTTTGTTCCCGGAATTACGATCTCAAAGCTCTCTATCGGAACTGAAGAAGCGTCGAATGGGTCTGTCTTTTGTCTCAACTCGTCAGTGTCTGCATATCCATCATTGTCATCATCAGGATCCTCATTGTCACCTTTCCCATCACCGTCGAAATCTGCCCATTCACGGTTGTCAGATGGCGCCCAGTCATCTTCATCTGGAATTCCGTCATTATCTAAATCGCCTGGTGAGTAGTAACTTGGTAGTACATCGATACTATCGTTGTAGCCGTCGTTATCGAAGTCGTTTAGGAACGGGTCTGCTTCTGACCCTGATTGGTTGTCTCCAAGTCCATCTTCGTCATTGTCCTCCCACTGAGTTGGATTATCCGGGAAGACGTCCGCACCGGCTCCTAATGGGTTATCTCCATAACCGTCACCGTCTCTATCTGTGGTTTGAGTAGGGTCGAATGGGAATGCATCGGCGTTATTTCCAACTCCATCACCATCGGTATCCTTCCACTCAGTAGGGTCATCTGGGAATTCATCTGCCCTATTTCCTAGAGGGTCATCTCCCCACAAATCTCCATCTCTGTCGGATGATTGAGTGGCATCATTGACGAATGCATCGTCTTCATCAGCGACTCCATCTCTATCGGTATCTGCCCATCTATCTGGGTCATTGGGGAACCAGTCTCCTTCGGTTCCGTACTTATTGTCACCGTGTCCGTCTCCATCAGTGTCGTTCCATTGTGTTCCGTCTGAAGGGAAAAGGTCGACTAATTCAGCACCTTCTGATTGGTTGTCTCCCCAACCGTCACCGTCTCTATCTGAGAACTGAGAGGCTGTTTGAGGGAATGCGTCACCTAAATCTGACCATCCGTCTGAATCAGAATCAAGACATCCATAGACATCGATTGTACTGTATCCTTCCTCGGTCGGACATGAATCTCCACGAGTTCCGAATTCATTGTCACCATATCCGTCCCCGTCGGTATCGAACCATTGTGAGGAGTCTAGAATCCAGATATCAGGGGTTGTTCCATTTGGATTATCCCCGTAGCCATCGCCGTCGGTATCTTTCCATTGTGTGATATCATCATCAAACGGATCTATCAAATCCGCCCAACCGTCACCATCTGCATCTGGACATCCAACATAACCTCCCAAAGTAGAGGTCCCTGCCTGACTTGGACAATTATCGAGGCTGTCTAGATTTCCATCATCGTCATCATCGTAGTCTTCTGTGTCTGGAGTACCATCTCCATCTGTATCTCTAATTACTGCAATTGTGACCTCCACGGTTGCGGTATATTGCCCAGCAGTCGCCGTAACATCGTGTCTTGAAACTCCGAATGTTGAATTGCCAACAGACATTATAGCTCCAGTTTCCTCGTTTAATTCAAAGCCTTGTGGAAGTGCAGGTGATATGCTGAAAGTATAATTCCAACCGGAAACAAAGTTTTCATTTTGCTTAATTTCACCTTCAAGGTACGTCAAAGTTGAGGTTGTAGTCGGCAAATCAATATCCACAACTTGTGGATATGCACTAGGTTCTTGGGTTCCATCTCCAAGTTCGCTATTTCCATTATAACCCCAGCACTGAATCGAACCATCTGATGCTGTAGCACACTTGAAGTTGGATCCCGAAGTGATTCCAGTAGCGGTAACTCCACTGTCTAATTGGATTGGAACTGGAGATGAGGTGTCTCCGCCAATCAAACCATTACCAACTTCACCATATTGGTTCTCTCCCCAGCAATTCAACAGGCCGTCATCGTGGAGCGTACAAGTTGATTCCGGACCGAGATCAATTGCAATAATTGGATTATAGAATTGCATATCTATTTCCATTGGTTTCCTAATTATTTCAGAGTTGCTTGATGAAGTGTTTCCTAATCCTATTTCGCCGTGATCATTGAGACCCCAGCACCAAAGTGAGTTATCAGTCATCACCGCACAGCCGTGGTATTCTCCAACTCCCATGAAGGAAACTGATTTATCTAGAGGAATCTCAACTTTAACAGGGATTTTTATCTTGAAATCCGCATTGTTACTTGCAATATTTCCTTTGCCAGTACCCATGTTTCCATAATTTTGCCTTCCCCAACAATACATTTCACCATTATCTAGAACTGCACATGAATGGTAATCGCCAGAATCAATTGAAATTGCAAACCTATCGGATGGTAGTAGAACCTCTCTGGGTAGTCCTGAGTAAGTGGTGGTTCCATCTCCAAGCTGGCCGTAGTTGTTGTTACCCCAACAATAAACTGAGCCATCATCAAGTAATGAACATGCGAATTCCCTACCCGTGCTTATCATAACTGCATTACTCGACCACGGGAGAAGAACCTCACCAGGAGATTTGCGATCATATCGAGAATTATCGGTATCCCAACTTCCCTGACCATTTTGGCCTTTAGAACCATCTCCCCAACACATTACTCGTCCTTCGTCGCTTAGAATACAAGTATTGTAATAACTCGTTGAAACTTGAATTGCAAACGGCTCATCACCATTGAAACGCACAGGGTTTGGACTAGATCTTCTATTTGTAGATAAATCACCTAACTTGCCCTCGTTATTGTCTCCCCAACAGTAGGTTTTTCCATTTTGGTCGATACTACAGACGTGATTGTACCATGAGTCTACTCCTACCATTGCTACAGCTGAGTCTGATTCTTTGTAAGCAATTGAGTTAGTCCATGCAGTAGCAGAACCATACTTTCGGTCAATTGTCATTGCTTCATAATCAATCGAACCTGAAGTAACACCGTTTGATGTGTTGACGCTCCAATCAAATTGTCCTGACTGATTTGCGACCGATGTAATTGATAATTCAGAATTATTCATGATGAAACCAGATGGTAAATTGCTGAAGGAGAAATCATCAATATTCCAACCCATTGGTTGAATTGTGTATTCATATTCTTCTGAAATTACATACCTCAACTTTGATGTCTTGTCCAAGTTTACCTCAAGATTTCTAGCATAATTACTTCCACCCCAACAGGATATTGCTGCGTATTCTGTCACAACACAGGTATAATCTACACCAACGCCCATGGAAACTACTTTGTGTCCAAACTTTGTCTTAATGAAATTAGGATTGTAAATCTGGCTTCCATAGTCATCCGAGATAGGCCCTTCAGATTGTTGATAGTTATTGTATCCCCAACAATACATCGAGCCATTTCTTAACAGGCCACACGTATGTCTTTCGCTAGCAGAGATTTGTACAGAACTTGACCCCGCCGGCATATTAACGTATGTTGGAGTGTACATGGTTGTTCCGTTACCGTTACCCAAATTACCATAGCCATTGTAACCCCAACAGTATACACTAGAATTATCTAAAATTACACAATTGTGGTCATATCCAGAAGAGATAGCAACTGCTTTACTTCCAAGAGGTAGGTTAGTGAATACCGGTGTCAAATTATTAGTTGTGGACCCATCTCCCAATTGCCCGTAATTGTTTAGACCCCAACAATAAACTGAACCGTTATCAAGAATACCACATGTGTGTGACTCACCCAGTGATAGATCGGTGAAATGCTGGTTTTCTGGGGATTGGACTAGGATTGGCCTATTTCGGACTGCCTGGTCTCCAGTACCCAATTGTCCATATTGATTATAGCCCCAGCAGTAAGTATTCATGTCCTCAAAGATTCCACAAGAATGGTAGTAACCAGTAGAAACCTGCATAGCAGGAGGTAATTCATTTGATGAATAATCGAGATTTATCAACTGGGGTGTGTAATACTTAGAATCGTAGCGGTGGTAACCGGTTCCAATCTGCCCTTGATTATTCATACCCCAACAATAGACAACACCATCAACGTCAATCCCGCATGTGTGCTCGTATCCAGTCGAGATAGAATATAGAGGAGTGTTAAGATTCGAAATTTGGGTAGGTTCTGCCTTAGCACTGTATGAACCAACTCCCAATTGTCCCAACGCATTGTAACCTGTACAGTAATTAGATTCAGTAGTAATCATACATGTGTGTAATCTTCCAACAGAAAAGTCGACTGGAATCATTTTTTCCTTGCTCAAAACTGACATTCCTAGTGAATGTGAATCCACTCTATCATTCCATTTATCGATTCGCTCAATTACAGTCAAATCAACTGATGCCGATACGCTTGATTGCCCGTTTGAAACTTGAATTGTTACAGTATAATTTCCAACTGCAAGAGCGGAATCAATTTCTAGAGATTCTGAAATGTTATTCCACGTAATTCCAATAGGTAACTGACTTGATAGTGATGTACTGTAATCCCAACCTGCGACTGTTAGTGGTATACTTGCTTCTCTGCCCTCGATCATAGTGATAATTTTAGAAGAGTACTCTCTTATTGGTAGAGGCAGATTGCTTGAGGAAGATGAAGAAGTACCCAACCTACCGTTACTTCCTGTTCCCCAGCACCTTGGTGCACCATCATGGAATGTAGCGCAAGTAAACGTGCTACCAACAGTTACTTCTGAAGCATGTAGGTGAGAGATGGAGTTCAAATCTTGCGGAGTGTCTTTCTGGTTATTATTTCCAATACCTAATTCTCCATTACTATTGCTCCCCCAACACTTGATACGACCGTTGTCAAACAATGCACATGTGCTTGATGTGCCCGCTGATATCTGAATTGGGTCACTTAATCCAGCAAGGATTACTGAGGCTGGAGAGTCTCTGTAATCAGTTGTACCATCACCGATTTGACCATTGGTATTTTGACCCCAACAATTTATGGAATTATCATCAAGAATGGCACATGTGTGGTATGCCCCTGCTTCAATCGCAGTTGCAGTTCTACCACTGGGCAAGAGTACTTTAGTTGGATGATATTGATCTGTAGTGTTGCCTACACCAAGCTGCCCAATGTGGTTTCTTCCCCAACAATATACATCGCCATTTTCTACAATCGCACATGTATGAGAATATCCGAGTGAAAGACTAACTGCAGAGGCGTTGTTTGGGTATTCAACGATTTTTGGCATAATACCAGATGAATGTATAGTATCATCTCCGATTTGACCGTAGTTGCCCATTCCCCAGCACCATGTTTGAGCATCATATCTGATTGCACATGTGTGTTCACCACCCGCTGAGACTGTGGCAAGTTGTTTACCATAGACTTCAGACTGGCTTGTGTACTTGCTAGGATAAGAGGTATAACCTGAAGACTGTCCGTTGCCTAATCGGTAATTTCCTTCGTTACCCCAACACAATAATTCAGAATTTGAGTCCAAAGCGCATGAGTGAGAAGCACCTACAGAAATCTGTGTGATGTTAATATTTGGATAATAATTATCTGCATTGGTCTCTGTTGGTCTATTTCGGTCGGTATTGCTGCCGTCTCCTAGTTGTCCAACATTGTTGTAACCCCAGCAGTGAACATCTCCGTCCAATTCAAGCATGCAAGTAAATGCATTGTCGTTATCGATTGAAATTACCTGTTGATACTCGTTATTATTCTCAGAATTAAAACTTGCATTACCTAACCATACGCCATCTACTCTGCCCTCTTTATCATATGTGTTAACTGAGGAGTATGAGACTTGTAGATTTCTTGAACCAAAATCATCAGTGATTTGCAAGGTAAATTGACCTGGAGATAATTGCGAGCCGTCATATGACAGAACATCAGTGGTTGAATTAAAAGTCAGTCCATTAGGTAAGCTTCCCGAAACAGAAACATGAGAATTCCAGCCTACATTTTGTAGTTTTTCTTCACGAGGGTATCCTTCAATGAAATTCAGATTAGAGACAATGCTACCTGAACCATCGTATCTTTGCCCAGTATATTGATTGTAGACAAATGAATTTGGTTGGTAACTATTTCCAGCACTACCATCTCCTTTAGAGTAGTATGTTTGACCTTGTCCCCAGCAACTAATAGCCCCGTTATTATACATGGCGCAAGTGTTGTGAAAAGTGCTATCTATAGTAATAATTTTTAATTTATCATTCAAACTATGTTCTTTTACCCAAGCAGGTGAGTTCATTTGAGTAGTGTTTCCATTCCCCAAGTTACCATATGGGTTGGAACCCCAACATAGACCTGAACCATTTCTTAGCCAAGAGCAACTACTGTAGAATCCTGTAGTCACTCCGACAACTTCGTAAGATGAATCAAGAATCATTGTCGGGATACTGATATCCGTAGTATTACCCAAACCGAGTTGACCATTGTTGTTGCGGCCCCAACAGTATAAGCTGTAGTCATCCATTATTGCACACATGTGCTCATTTCCAGCAGATATTGAAACAACATTGAGATTTTGCGGCAATAAAGGCCATTTGATCTGCACAGAAGAGCCACCTATGTTGCCAGTCCCTTGTTGCCCGTGGTTATCGCTGCCCCAACAACCCACTGAGCCGTTTTCAAGCAAAGCACAAGCAAAAGTATGTCCTGCGGAAACCATCTCCGGCCTCGAATCCCCGAGACCTGAAATTTTATTTGGAGTAAATTGGTTTTCGAGGGTAGCCTCACCAGATTGGCCCTCGTTATTATATCCCCAACAGTACACATCCCACGAACTATCAAGAGCACAAGCGAGGTAATACCCCACACTAACTTGTAGTACATCGCCAATATCTTCTACTATAGCCGGCGTATACCTATTGTTTGCGTCCCCAACTCCCAAGTTACCATACGGGTTGTAACCCATACACCACAGTTTACTTTCGTTATCAATTGAACAAACTTGGTAAACTCCGACATCCATCTCTTTGGTCGACCTCATGTATTGATGGTCTACATTAGTTGGATAATTATTGTAAGTCGTTGTGCTTCCATAGCCGTTCTGTCCATATTGGTTAATACCCCAGCATTTCATCTTATGATCGTAATCAATCAGACATCCATGAAGATAACCAGAGCTTACAGAAATTGGGGTTTTTGAAGATGTACCAAATCCTGAATCAAAAGAAAATGAATTAATTTGGCCTTCTCGTTTATAGTGATCGAAGGATTTCATGCTAATAATAAGCGAAAAGCTGTTCTCGGTACTATTCGCAAAAATCGTGATGTTAGAATCAATGGGGTGATTTCCATCATAATCTATTGATGAAGCAAACTGGTTTAGACTGATTCCTTGAGGAATTTGTGTTGATGTCATTGCATATTGCCCTCCCCAACCAGATATCGAAAATTTGGCACTCGATTGGAATCCATTTGTGTAATACAGAGTATTCCTAGAGTTATTGCGGTTCCAGTGTGTCTCTGAGAATGAGTTTCTAGAAACTGTAGTCGAATCACCCAATTGACCATCTGAATTTGCCCCAATGCAGTAGATTGTGGAGGCGTTCGTTAGAATACAAGTGTGGCCTTCTCCAGTAGTTACCAGGCTTGCAGACATTCCATTTGGCAAATTAGATGCAATGGGTGTGCTCCTGAATGTATTGGTTCCATCTCCCAACTGGTAATTTGCATTCAACCCCCAGCAGTATAGAGATCCATCATCCAATACAGCACAGGTGTGAGATATGCCCACATCAATCATTACTGCCGATTTCGAATTTGGCAGTTGAGCGTACACTGGTGAGTTTTTGTCAACAAGAGTTCCGTCTCCAAGTTGCCCGTAGTCGTTATTGCCCCAACATGCAACTCTGCCATCCTGCATTATAGCACAGGAATGTGAATCGCCTGAACTTACTGATATTGCGTCCTGCCCTAGTGTGACAAATGTGCTAGGAGAGGTTGTGTTTGTATTTGTTCCATCACCGAGCTGACCTAGGTCATTTCCACCCCAGCAGGTAATTGTTCCATTAGACAAAACTGCACAACTAAAACTATCTCCAACTGAAATGGCGACAGCCATACTTCCGGAAGGCAAATGACTGCTTGATGGGGAGGAGGAATAACCTGATTTGTAACCTATTCCAATTTGACCGTCTGTGTTATTTCCCCAACAGTAGACTGCACCGTTATCCATTAAGGCACAATTGTGAGAAGAATGTGTTGCAATCATTTCAACGCTGCGATGGTTCGGAAATGGTACCTGCACAGGAACTGTTGAGTCTGAATTCGAACCGTGACCTAACCTGTAATCTTCACCTTCACCCCAGCAATATACGTCGTTGTAGTTTGTTAATGCACACGTATGCTCAGTCGCTGCTGTGACAAAATAAGTGTCTCTGATGGTATTGTAAGCAGAATTAGTCGATGTTTGCTTCGGAGTATTCTCATCATTATTTGTATTGGTTGATAACTTTCCAAACTGACCATCACCCCAGCAGTGAATAATACCACTTTCTTGATTTATACAAGTGTGATCTTTAGTAGAGGTTAGAGACACAACTCCTCCATAATTTTCATCATCAAGTAGAGTAATCCCACTTAGATGTGAACGTACTCTAGAAGGGAAAGGGAGAGATTCTTTTACCGTAATTGAAACTGGTATTGTGACTGTATCCTCTCCCGCTGTAAAAGTGAGATTGTGTTGAGTTGTGTTTAATTCTGCACTACCATCATTGACTATGGCACCTGTACTTTCTTCAAATGTAAAGCCGGTTGGCAGTTCTGGTGAAATTGTTGCAGAATAATTTAGTCCATCCACAAAAGGGGAGATTCTGTGTTGTTTGTTTATTGGGAATAACAAATTTGATGTTTCAAGACCAACAGTGACTTTGTTGTAGTAAGGATGGTATTTACTCGACTGAGTTCCATCACCGATTTGACCTTGTCCATTATATCCCCAACATGCAACTCTGCCCGTATCGAAAATGCTGCAACTGGTGTAATATCCA
>MDTG01190287.1_pt1 | contig 17367 bp, 15 predicted proteins | sample 811421 | NCBI WGS metagenome assembly MDTG01 (sample SAMN05326645, study PRJNA326480) | marine metagenome | isolation source: seawater | place: Pacific Ocean: South East | collected 2011
TGAAAATGCTGTGGCGTCATGTATCATTTTTACTAAATTAGGACCTGAAAAAAATAATTATAGATTATTTAATATTCCAGATTACTTATCAGGAAATGACGTAGGTTCTTTGGAGCATGTTATTCAAAGGAGACTGAAATATTATGATAATCCCAAGATAAAGCCGGATTTACTATTAATCGATGGTGGTAAAAATCAACTTAATTATGTTCAATCGGTTTTAAGAGAATCAAATCATTCAGATATCAAGGTTATTTCAATTGTTAAAGGTTTAAATCGTATTAGAGCTAATGAAACAATAATAGGCACCGAAGGTATATTGGAGATAGATAAACAATCAAAAGCTTTTTTAATTTTACAAGAGATGCGAAATGAGGCACACAGGTTTGCAATTCAAGCTCAAAGGAGAAAGAAAAGAATATCGATTAAAAAATCATTTTTAGATGATATAAAAGGTATTGGACCAAAAACAAAAACTAGACTTTTAAGAAAATTTAAAACAATTAAATCAATTAAAAATGCATCAATTGATGAATTAATGACTATTTCTGGCATAAATGAGAAAATAGCAAATCAAATATTAACATACAAGAAATAATGAAACTTTTTATAAATATACTCACACTTTCAAGAATTTTTATTAGTGTTTTCATATTTCTTCTTTTATCTATATCAAGTCTATATTGGGAAGCATTTATATTATTTTGCGTTGCATCAATAACAGATTATTTTGATGGATATTTAGCTAGAAAATTTAATTTAGAAAGTCAGATAGGAGAAATCTTAGATCCAATTGCTGATAAGATTTTAGTTGTTTTTGCTTTGTTGGCTATAACAATAAACTTAAATAGTTATTTTATAGGTTTTCTATCTGCATTAATTATTTCTAGAGAAATTTGGGTAGCAGCATTAAGAGACTTTAATGCTAGAAAAGGCAACCTTAACGCAACAAAGGTTACATACTTAGCAAAAATAAAAACAACATCCCAATTGTTAGCAATAAGCTCTTATATTTTTGGACTATCTCTGAATAATATGTTTATAGTAACTATTACAGACTTATTATTATTAATCGCATGTTTAATTACCGTTTATACCGGTTATACATATACAAGAGAAACTTTTAAAAACATCACTTGAACAAGAAATTTTTTTTAATTCTATTTTTTTCTTTAATTAATATGGCAAGCGCTTCGCCATGGATTTCAATGTACGACGACAGAGATAGAAACATTATTAATAAATTAAAATTTTGTGAAGTTAACATATCTATGGTTGACTCGATGATTTCAGTTGGAGCCATTAATCATGAAATTAAGAAAAATAATTTTAAGCAATCAGACTCATGTATTGATTTAGTTAACAGTATCGAAGAAATAATCAAGAAAAAGTTAGAATCTTCCACAAATAAAATTTCAATCCAAACAGGGAAATCAAACAATTTTCTGCAAGATAAAAGCAACAGATTGAATGAAAACAGCGGCATTAGTATTTCTTCAGAGAAAGCCTTAGATAATATTGCATATAAAATTAAAATTACAAAAATGAATCATAGTTCGGATATGAACTTTGATGGCTCATTTGTAACCTTTAGAAAAAACAATCATGTTATGAATTTAGGAAGATTCCATAACTGGTGGGGCAGCTCAGACAATACAAGTTTGATTTTATCTAATTTTTCAAGACCTATGCCTACAGTCGAATATAAAAACTACAGACCATATTCGATAAATATTCTTTCCAAAAATATAACGCTTAATTATTCACTGTTTTTAAAACAATTTGAATCCAATAGAGAAGTGCCAAATGCATTACTCCTTGGAAATAGATTATCTTTACAACCATATAAAAATTTTGAAATTTCTTTAATCAGGGTTGCTCAATTTGGTGGTAAAGGTAGAGATATTACTTCAGAAGTAATAAAAAACCTGATACTTGGCTCAGATAATGTAGGCTCTGAGCTTAAAGAAGAAGATGAGTCAGGTAATCAAATAGCTGGATTAGATTTTAATTATTACTCCAATATTTCAAATTACAAAATTAAGATTTATGGACAAATCTTTGGAGAGGATGGGCTAGACCCCATTGATGATGGAAAAATTTTTGGGGCAATTTTTCCCTCTAAAAGGTTTAAACAAATTGGTTTTAGCATAGGAGCTAGTGAAGATTTAAAAATTACACTTGAAAATACCTCATCAGACTCAGGCTATGCAAACGCTGTTTACAATCATTATATTTATAGGAATGGATACAGATATTTTAATAAACCTCTGGGTTTTAATTTAGATGCTGACTCTGATCAAAAACTCTTAAATGTTGAGATAGCTCTTAGCGATAGCTTTGTTAAAGTACAGTACACAAAGAATAATATTAATAAAAATTCTTCAAATCAAAATTTTTGGGGTGATTCATCGTTAAAATTTGAAGAAATTTCATTGAGATATACGAAATATTTAGGAAGTTTTGAATTCAATATAATAGGATTTAAAAGATTTAATACTTCTTTTGAAGGCCAAAAAAACCAATTACTTCTAAATGCAACTTATAGATATTAATCATTAAAATATAAATTCTTGGTTATGGCTTTGGCTTTAAGGTATTTACGAACTTATAAAAATATATGTCATTATCTATACATGCTCTTCAAATGTTATACAATTCCGACTGCAGCAGCATATATTTTTATAAATAAATGACAGACAAGTTAACATCGGAAAATTTTTACTCCTCGCAGACAGAAAGGGATGAAATTGATTTAGGTAAAATCTTTAGGTTTGTGCTAATGCAATCTAAATTTATTATCACAATTGTGCTTACTGTATTTGTTGCCTCATATATTAATTTTAGCTTATCAACAAAACAATATATGATTCAAAGTCTCCTTCAATATGAATCATTCAATCAAAATATTTTTGACCCGTCAAAACCTCTTCAAATGTCGTCCTCTGGTCCTACATCAGATATTTCTAATTTGGTTACGTTGTATGAATCACGAACTAATTTTCTTAAGGTCATCAGAGACTTAAAACTCAACATAGATGTAAACGATCTTAATAATGATGAATTTATAGATATTGATATAATCTCAGATAAAAAAGACCACTTTACACGCCATAAGCTTAAGTTTGTTTTTTCTGAAAGTGGATATACTTTGCTGGATGATGACTTAGATGCAATTCAAACATCAGAATATGGTGAGCAAATTATTTTTGAAGATTTGAGGATATCTATAACATCCTCTAGCATAAAAGACGACAGACCGATTGATATTAATTTCATCCATCCTGAAAGCATGTATACCTCTCTAAAATCTCGTATTTTTGTCGAAACAAATCCTTCAAGAAGTTCTTTTTATAAAAATGAAGGATTAATAACTGTTTCATATGTATCCGATGACATAGAGCTTGGGAAAGAAATTATAAATTATGCAAATAACATTTTTCTAAATCAAAGAATTTATGTTGAAACTGAAAAATCTAGAAAAGCAATTAATTTTATTAATAAAAATTTAAAATCTATAGAAGAGTCTGTTGAAACAAATAAAATAAAGCTAAAACAATTCCGTGAAAAAAATAAATCTATTGATGTCAGTTTAGAAATTGAAGGTATTGTTAATAAAATTCAATCATTAGACGAATCTCTTGCTTCTATTGACATTGAGCTTGCCAAAGCTCAAGAAATATATACACCAAATAATCCGACATATTTAAACTTATTAAATAAAAAAACACTGATTGAAAGACAGAAGGGTGAGGTTTTGTCAGAGATAGAAATGATGCCAAAAGAACAGCAAGAATATATAGATTTATATAACGACTTAGAGGTATCTCAAGCTTTATTTGAAGAGCTTGAGTCAAGAAGATTAGGTTTCTCGATACTTGAAGCAAGTACAATTGGAGATATTAGAGTTGTTGACGATGCTTATCTCGTCTCTTTAGTTAGTCCTAAGATAATTTCTGTATTGACTTTTACTTTTATTTCTTTCTTGGCTGCTTGTTTTTTTGCAGTTGTGAGAGGTTTTCATTTTTTACCATTATCAAATCCAGCTGAAATATTTGATAACGGTATCCAACTTCCAATAATTGGAGTGATACCAGAAATGGAAGATATGAGTCTTTCTCAAGACGATATTAGATTAAATACATCAATAGAATCACTCATAGTGAACATAAGTTCAATACAAAATAATGAGCTTGATAATAATATTATAACTATTACCAGCCCATCACCCTTCAATGGAAAATCCACTGTTTCAATGAAACTTGCAGAAGGCTTTGCAAAAATAGGTAAAAAGGTTTTGCTCGTAGACAATGATTTAAAAAGAGGAAAAATTGATAAAACCTATAAAATTAGAAGTATTTCTGAGAATACATTTAATTCAATTGACGAGTCCACAATAAATAAATATATGTATTCTGAAAATTTTTATGTAATTCCTCGAGTTAAAGGTCTTAGTAACACTTTCCAATTTCTATACAACTATCAGTACAAAGAAAAAATAAAATTTTTCAGAGACCATTTTGATTATGTTATATTTGATACAGGGCCTATTTTATCAGTTGCAGATTCTTCAGTTTTAATTGAGCAAAGTGACTTAAACATACTTGTTGTTAGGCATGGAATTAATAGAATGAATGAAATAAAACAAGCTATTGATAATTTCAAACAAATTAATACAAACGTTGATGGCATTATATACAATGCTTATGCTAAACCTAATAGCTATTATGGTTATTATGGTTTGTATGGTAACTATTCTTATCAATATTATGCAGATAAATATCTAGATGATGCCTATGAATATGAAAAATAAGATTAGCTCAATAATTGTTTTTATATTTATCAGTGGATGTAATTTATCCCCAGGAATGCATATGGAAACAAAATCTTCTTGGCTTGATGAGTCCAAATATGTTTTTATAGATTCACTTGAAAAAAATGTGAAGCTGACTAGCATATCTGAAACACAAGATTTATCTTATACAAATAATTATTCTTATAAGATAGGCATTGGCGACCAAATTGCTGTAACAATTTGGGGTCTTCCAGATATATTTCCTATAAATAACATCAGCGCTGATCAAAATTTAAGAAGAGTGGATGCAAATGGTAATATATTTTTTCCATATGCAGGTTTAATTCAAGCCAAAGGAAAGACACAAGACGAGCTTAGAGATAGTCTGACAACAAGCTTATCAAAATTTTTTACCGATCCTCAAATAGACGTAACAATTGCAAGATTTAACTCACAACAAGTTTTTGTCTTAGGTGAAGTCACTAAGCCAATTAAAATTAATATTACTGATATTCCGGTCAGCTTATCAACTGCCATTGGAGAGTCATTTGGCTTAAATACTAATACAGCTGCAGCTTCAGAAGTCTTTATAATAAGACAAAATAGGATTGGAGATGAACCATTAATATTTCATGCCGATCTAAAAAATCCATCAAGTTTTATTGAAGCAGGTAACTTTTACCTTTTAGACAATGACGTTGTATATGTTAACTCAAGCGGAACGGCCAGATGGAATAAAGTAATTTCACAGTTTTTTCCTTTCTCGTCTTTTCTCAATAGTGTAGATAACCTAGTTACTGATTAATAAAAATTTAGTTATATATGAAAAAATCTTTTTGTATCGTTTGCATAGCTAATTATTGCAGAAGCCCAGTTGTAGAAAATTTACTCAAAAAAAGATTTGAGGACAGGTATGAATTTTTTTCTGCAGGTGTTGCGCCTATATCGCTTCCAAGTATGGATCCAAGATCATTGAAATTTTTACAAGAAAATAATGTTAATCATAACTTCCATACTCCAAAAAAAGTTAATAAAAAAATGTTAAGTTATTTTGATGCATTTTTAGCAGTAGATTTCTATGTTTTAAATCAGCTAAATATTGCTTTTCCAAGATATAAACATAAATTTCATTCGCTAACCTCGCAATTTAGCGATATAAATATTATAGATCCATACCACCTTCAGGCTGATGAATATATAAAAACAATGAATAACATTAAGCATGTTGTTGAAAAAATTGATTTAGAAGAGATATGATTTTATTGATTGATGTCTAAAAGCGTCATCATAAAAATTTCTTAACTAAAAAAATTAACAATTGGGTTTCAAGAAATGGAATATGTTATAAATATAAATATTATTTTTATTAAAATCATGTATACAATACTCAAAGTGGCTGGATGGCAGAGTGGTTATGCAGCGGCCTGCAAAGCCGTTTACGCCGGTTCGATTCCGGCTTCAGCCTCCAATAATTATTGAACATATTTATAAATATAAAAGTATAATATTTTTAAATGGTATCTATTTATTATGCCCGAGTGGTGGAATTGGTAGACACAAGGGACTTAAAATCCCTCGATAGAAATATCGTGCCGGTTCAAGTCCGGCCTCGGGTACCAGCAATATAGCAATGAAAAATTTGCATTAAAAAAACACATAAATTATTATTAATTAGCGTTTCCGTTTCAAAATAGTGCGCATTAAAGAAGGTATACATGATAAAGAAATTTATTAGCTAACATAAACAAGAATACGATAAACTAAACCTTAATATCAATAAATAATCAACATTACATTAGAAAAGGTATTATTTTGAAACAAAATATAAAAATTACTGTTGTTGGCTCAGGCTATGTTGGTATGTCTCTTGCAGCTCTTCTTGCTCAACACAACGATGTAGTGGTTCTTGATATTGATCCTGAAAGAGTTAATAAGATAAATAATAAACAATCGACCGTTGCTGATGAAGATATTGAAGCTTTTCTTATTGAGAAAGATTTAAGTTTAACAGCAACATTGAATAAACATGTTGCCTATGAGGGCGCTAGTTTCGTGATTGTGGCAACACCCACTAACTATGACCCTGATACAAATTGTTTTGACACTGACTCTGTTGATACGGTTGTAAATGATGTATTACAGTTAACTTCGGATGCATTTGTGGTAATTAAGTCCACCATTCCTGTAGGCCATACAAAATCACTCAATGAAAAAAACAATACAGAAAGAGTCATATTCTCGCCTGAGTTTTTGCGCGAGGGTAAAGCACTGATGGATAATCTTTATCCATCAAGGATTATCGTAGGCAGTCTGAATAAATCTGGAAAAGTCTTTGCTGATATTCTAGCGGAAGGCGCCATAAAAAAAGAAATAGAAACCTTATTTATTCACTCGACTGAGGCAGAGGCTGTTAAGCTTTTTGCCAATGCCTATCTAGCAATGAGAGTGTCATTCTTTAATGAGCTAGATTCTTATGCTATGGCCAACAATCTAATTACTAAGAGTATCATTAATGGCATATGCTTAGATGAGCGAATAGGGGACAGCTATAATAATCCATCCTTTGGTTATGGTGGATATTGCCTCCCAAAGGATACTAAGCAGCTTCTAACTAACTTTGGTGAAGTACCACAGACATTGATTCAAGCAATTGTGTCCTCAAACACAACTCGAAAGAACTTTATTGCTGATGAGATACTAAAACTAAATCCAAAAACAGTTGGTTTTTACAGGCTGGTAATGAAAAAAGATAGTGATAACTTTAGATTTTCTGCAATACAAGGTGTCATGAAGAGGATCATAGCGAAAGGCATCGACATTGTTGTATTTGAACCTGAGCTTGATAAAAGTAATTTTTTTGGGTCGCCGGTATTAACAGATCTTAATTATTTTAAAGAAATTAGCGACGTCATCGTAACTAATAGGATGGATAAATGCCTAAAAGACGTAGATCAAAAATGTTTCTCAAGAGATATATTTGGACAGGACTAATGACAATTACTAAAATGTCTAATAATAATTATTTAAAGGTGTATAAAAAATGAAAATTTTGGTGACTGGTGCGGCAGGGTTTATAGGGTTTCACTTATCAAGACTTTTGCTAGATCAAGGCTGGGAAGTTCACGGTTATGATGGGATGACCGATTACTATGATGTCTCTCTAAAAAAAAGTAGGCTCAAGATACTTTTAGAGTATCCTATGTTTTCTTTCACAGAAGCAATGCTTGAAGATCAAGCCACAATTGACAGTATTTTTGATGATTTTCATCCAGAAGTAGTTATCCACTTAGCTGCCCAAGCTGGAGTTCGCTATAGTCTTGAAAACCCTCGCGCGTACCTCGATAGTAATGTGATTGGCACTTTTAACATTATGGAGGCATCACGACGATTAAAGGTACGGCATTTATTATTGGCATCTACTTCTTCAGTTTATGGTGGTAATACGGACATGCCTTTTGCTGAAACAGATAAAGCCGATACCCAACTTACCATCTACGCTGCATCCAAAAAAGCTAACGAGAGCATGGGTCATGCTTATGCTCATTTGTGGAACCTCCCCACAACTATGTTTCGTTTTTTTACGGTTTATGGTCCATGGGGTAGACCTGACTTAGCTCTTTTCAAATTTGTGAATGCCATTTTAGAAGACAAACCTATTGATATTTATAATCATGGTGATATGTATAGAGATTTTACTTATGTGGATGATTTAGTAAGAGCTATAGTACTTCTAATAGATGCTGTTCCGAATATGCCAAATGGTAGTACTTTAGAGACAAACGAGCGCGATTCTATATCTTCTGTTGCACCTTTCCGCATAGTAAATATTGGAAATTCTGACAAAGTAAGATTACTTGATTTTGTAGATGAAATTGAAAAATGTCTTGATAAAAAAGCCATAAGAAACTACATGCCAATGCAAATGGGCGATGTTCCTGCAACTTGGGCTGACGCCACACTACTTCAAGAATTAACTGGCTATGCTCCAAATACCAATTTTAGTCGTGGAATTGCCGAATTTGTTACTTGGTACAAAGATTACTATAGGAAATAGTTAAATGGTTGATGCTAATAAAAAAATTGCAGTAATTGGACTAGGGTATGTTGGGCTTCCATTAGCTGTAGAGTTTTCAAAAAAATATGATGTCATAGGATTTGATATCAATGCTAACCGCATAAATGAATTGCAAAAAGGAATTGACGTAACTCATGAAATTAAAGCATCTGAATTATCAAATGCCAAAGAATTAAAATTCACATCTGACGAAGAGAGCTTAAGAGAATCGACGATATTTATTGTCACTGTGCCTACTCCAATTGATTCCAGTAAGCGCCCAGATTTGCGTCCTTTGCTCAATGCTTCAGAACTGGTTGGTCGGGTGCTTAAATTTGGGGATATAGTAATTTTTGAAAGTACAGTTTATCCAGGAGCTACAGAAGAAGACTGTGTACCTGTTTTAGAGAAAGCATCTGGACTTACTTTCAATAAAGATTTCTATTGCGGTTACTCTCCTGAGCGAATAAATCCTGGCGATCATAGTCATCGGCTAATTGACATTGTAAAAGTTACGTCAGGCTCAACTCCAGCCGTTGCTGAAATCGTAGACCAATTATATTCTTCAATAATTGATGCTGGTACATATAAAGCTGAGAGTATTCGAGTAGCAGAAGCAGCCAAAGTCATAGAGAACACTCAACGAGATCTCAATATTGCTTTAATAAATGAATTAGCAATAATTTTTGGAAAAATGGATTTAGATACAGAAGCTGTATTGCAAGCATCAGGTACAAAGTGGAACTTTTTACCTTTTAGACCTGGACTAGTAGGAGGACATTGTATTGGGGTAGATCCATACTATCTAACTCATAAAGCTCAGTCGCTGGGGCATAATCCGGATATTATTTTGGCAGGAAGAAGAGTTAATGATGCAATGGGATCTCACATCGTATCTCAGTTTGTCAAAGCAATGACAGAAAGAAATATTAAAATTGGCACTGCAAGAATTCTTATAATGGGCTTTACGTTTAAAGAAAACTGTCCTGATACTAGGAATACGCGAGTTGTTGATATTGTCAAAGAATTGCTAGATTATAATTGTGATGTAGAGATTTATGATCCCTGGATCCAGTCTGATGTCACGACAAACAAATACTCAATGAAGATAATTGATGAACCAGAATTAGGTTCATATGATGGGATAATTCTTGCTGTTCCACATGATGAATTTAAAGATTTAGGTGCTGTTGAGATAAGAAATTTTGGAAAGAAAATCCATGTTTTCTATGATGTAAAATCATTATTCAAACGTAACGATTCTGATATAAGGCTCTGAATGAATTTATTTTTTAAATTAGAAGTATATGTATCATTTAAAAATCTTCATTGTATATGGATATGAAAATTAAGGTTCTTAGACTGTTTTCGAGTATAAGCGCCACCAGCTCACCCTATGTGCAATTTACCAAAGGTTTTTCAAATGTTGCGACATATCCATTAGCCTTCTTTAATAATAGCGAAGTAAAATCACGATTCATAAGATACATTCAAATCTTTCAAGAAGCCATGTCTTTGCAGAGAAAGCACAAAATTGAAGTTATACATTGTCACAATATTTATTTGCTGCCTGTTGCAATTGGCTTGAAGTTCAGATCATGCTTTAACATCAAGGTTGTCTTTACAATGCATACCTCTTTTAGCCTCTTAAAGACTAGAGATCTATTTTTGCTCACGTTTTTATTTTATTTTATAGACACTTTTGTGAGCTGTGGGTCTGCTGTTAGAGACGGCTTGCCATCATATTTTAGAGAAAATAAAAGGTCTGTTCTAATCAGAAATTCTGTAAATTTAGATAATCTTATTAAAGATCACTCAGTTAAAGATCGGGATGTATCTCAAAACTTAACCACTCATTCCACAGAGCCAATTGTAAGGATTTATTCTGCATGCAGGCTAAATGCTGGTAAAAATATTGAAGGGAACATTTCTCTTGTTAAGGCTTTAAGAGACCTCAATTTGAATATTGAATACCATGTTTTTGGTGGCGGACCATTGGAAAATACTCTTCAAACTAAATATGGAGACAAGAGCTATATTCTTTTTAAGGGCTTAACTTTGCGAAACGATCTTTATTCATCTATGCAAAATATGGATGTTTTTATATCACAGTCAACAGGAGAGGGACTTCCAGTTGCACCTCTAGAGGCGTTATTATCAGGAAAGGCAGTTATTTTGTCTGACATACCACCACATGATGAGTTTTCAAAATTTTTTCCTAAATCAACTCTAATAGTGAAAAAAGATACAAGTTATTATGATATTGAAAAATTTTTAAAAAGTTGGCTTAAAGCACCCGCCTTAGTTGAACAAGAGGTTTTAAATTACTTTCATGTTAATAGAATGGAGAAAGAATATATAAATGTCTACAAAAAATAATAGCGGACTTAGCGAATCTGTTTTTTCTTTGAAATCAGATGAATATCATAAGCATTATAATGATTCAAAATCTCGATACTCAAAGGAGAAGCAAGAGAGGCTAAGGCTTGCTCTTAAAAATATTTCTAGTGACACGACTACAAATCAAGTAATTGATATAGGTTGCGGGACTGGAATTTTGCTTACCAAGCTTTTGGATGAAGCAAGGGATGTGAATTATGTGGGTATAGATTCTTCAGATGGTATGTTAAAGGTTGCGCAGAAAAATCTTTCACAAAACTACCCCAATGTTTTTGCAGAATTTTTTAGCAATACTTTAGCAGTAGGAGATAGAAAATTTAACTATGTAGTATCATTAGGTGTAATAGGCTATCAAAAAAATCATCTAAAATTTTTATATCAGTTGACGGAATTATCATCTTTAGGCAAAAACTCTAAAATAATTCTAACGTGTGGTAATGGATCCTCACTTATAAGAAAGTTACTTGATTTTATTCAAAGCAAAAGATATAAAAATAGGCTGATGTATCGTCACACTAATTCAAATGTTTTGAAGCTTTGGTTGAATGAGAAAGACCTCAGAATATCGGAAACACGTTTTTTATTGCCTTTTTTACCACTTTTACCAGTTATGTATAGAGGTAACAATAGAATAATTCAAATGTTTTATATGACTCAATTTCTAGTAGTAGCAAATGTAAATGATCAATAAATTACTGCAAAAAACAGCATTCAACAAAGAAAAACTTATCTACATTTTAGTAGCAATACCTGCAAAAATTATAAAGTCATCTTTTGAAGTTTTATCATTCCTGTTTCTTACCACCTCTGATTATGCAAAGTTAATTCCAGTCTTTAATCAGTCACAAATAGCTGGCACTTGGATACTTGCAGGGTTTGGTTCATCAGGATATAAATATTTCATTAATGAAAGTTTTCGACTGAGACTGGTTGTAAGCATTTCAATATTAATATTAAATTCAATTTTGATAGCCTCTATATTGGCTGTCTTTAAATTATATAAGCCATACGATATTCCATCCATAGCAATCATGGGAGGCCTAACGTGGGCTGTAATAACTGCTATCGCAGTATTTTTAAGATCCTCTGATAAGTTAATACTCTCTGTAATTGTGCTTGAGGTAATACCATTTTTTGGTTTAATCATAGCTTTTCTGCTTAATGGCCGCTTATTTTTTTTTGAAGTTACAAACCTCTTTATTTTCACACTTGGCTTAACATTGTTTATTAGTTTACTTATTTTAATCATTATGAATAAAGAGCTTTTGTTGGTAAGATTTTTTAGTGCCAAGAAACTTCATCATTACAAAGAGTATTTTTACGTATCTGCACCATTTGCATTGGTAAGTTGTAGTAATATTTTATTATCGAGGATTGATACAACGATTGTTAGTGAGCTAGTTGATGAAAAAGAGTTTTCATCATATACAATTTCAGTTAGATTTGCAGCTCTAATCTTGACAGTAGGTTATATTTTTCAGCATTACTATATTTCAAACATAACTCGTATGCTTTTAAGTCAACAGTCGGCCTCAGCTCACCAACAAATAATTTTTTATATGAGAGATACTTTCCTTCTTTCTTGTGTAGCCCTTATTGGGATGTATTTCTCAATACTTATCGGGTTGCTTGACTGGTTCGGTATAACTATTGATATCTCTATATTTTTGAGCGCTAGTTTTTTGCTTATATTTATTGCTCCCTTGACACTTTTGACTTATGTGTTGATTTTATGTGGTGATATAAAATTAGTTACTTTAAGCGCACTTGCAGGCTTGTCAGTGTCAATCGCATTAATAAATTATTTTGGGGCTGAACTAGAAATAAGTAATCTTCCTTATATTTTGTTTGGATCAATGCTTATGTCTAAATTGATTGAGCTGGCTTGTTTCGCAAAAAAAGGAAGAAGTAAATTACTACCATCATGATGATTGAAAAAAGGATAGATAGTTATGGGCATAAGAAGTTAATAAAAAATCTCTTCTTTGGAATAGGGTTATTTTACACCATGGGAGCCTTTGCCATGTTTTCTTTTGATGCTATTGTTTTAATAACGCTGTACTTATTAGGATTTTATATCGGCTGGAAGTTTTATCTGAGTATCGCTTCCACTAGGAAACATAATTCTCAAAATATAAGCAATCAAGACTTAATTTACATTGACCGAATATTATTTTTGTTAGTTTCTGTAGTATTTCTTATTTATCTTTGGAAGTTAAATAGTTATGGAATAGTAGGAAGTGAAATAATATCAAGAAAACAGATGGCTCTGCTCACTAGAAAAGATTTCATTTTCTCGATCTCAGATACCGTTCTTTTAACTGTGTTTATTTACCACACAGCAGTTTTAGTTCACTTTAATAAATCAAGAACATTTTTTTACAAATGTTCTTTATTAATTTGCATACTAATTGCTGTCTCATCAATTTCATTAACATCTATGATGATAATTTTCATTACCCAATTGTTTTTTATAGACAAAAATAAACCTATATCAAGATATGTATTGTTGCTCATGATACCTGGCTATGTGCTGTCAGTAATTTGGAAACCTCTTGCCAGCTATATTTTTTTTAATAGTAGGCTGCTAGGCATTGATGAATTATCAATACCATCCGAATTCACCTCATGGGTAAGTATCTATAACAATATCACAAGCGAAATGCATAATTGGAATCCCTCCAGATACGGAGAATCTTATATTGAAACATTACAATCTTTAATTCTTCCTTTTTCAGAGGTTAATACTCTATCTGTGACTTATCTTAAGACATATGAACCTTTGGTTTATCAGACTGGTGGCGGGCGTGGATTTTCTTTTTTTCTAGAGGCCTTTGTTAATTTTGGATATCTAGGGGTAATTATGATTGGTATTTTAGTTGGATTAACCCTTTGTAAATCAAGTTATTCATCATCTAAAGGAGTGATTCAACTTTTTATATATATTCTATTATGCACTTTGGTATTTAAATTTTTCCGCTCAGAATCACTAGCCCTTGTTAAAAATCTATTTTGGCTTCAGATTATTCCTGGTTTATTATTGCATAGCTGTTTGCATTTATTTTTAGGGTTTTTACCTAGACGTAAATTTAATTCAGTTACACAATAATATGTAAAGAACTTGGATGCTAAAAAATTTTATTATGAAAAAATTAGGAATCATAGAAGTTACTGGACAGCCAGCAAGTGGAAAGAGTCATTATATAAAAAATTTAAGTAACACTGATAATAAGTATAACGAAATCTCAATTCAAATTATTGCAAGATTGCGCTATTTCTACAGAGGAATAAGAAGGCTTGGTATGAAAAGATGTATGAAACTTTTGGCTTGGTCTTTAAAAGAGAGTTGTCCTAATTACTATAAATTATCAATTTTCTTTAATGCGGTTTCTAAATTTGGCAGACCTTTCAGTAATGACAAAATGTCAAACGATTCCATTTTATTGATAGATGAAGGAATATCACACATACCCTTTTTATTTTTAAATTCTGATACCAAAGAAGTTGTAAAATTCCTTGATAAGGAATTAAGCCTAATTAATATTCATTTTTTAAAATCCCCAGATGCCTCGGTTATAAAAAAGCGCATAATTAGTCGTGGCCACAAACGTTTGGACTTTCTGCCAGTCGATTCATTTATTAAAAGAAATCATGAGATTGAGAAAATTCTTATTGACTCATACAATATTTTAGCTCTTTCACTAAGAGTCTTTTAATATGTTAAAAATATACAAAAGCTTATTTTCTTCGTTAATCGAGAATCAAATTGTATTTTGTAATTGGAAAGGGCACGCCGATGTGAAATCTCACCTTAATGGCGATGGCGATTTAGATACATTTATTCCAGAAAGCTATAGAAATAAGTTTGATAATATTGCAAAAAGCATTGGGTTTATAAATGTGGTCTCTTATCAAGCCGACCATGATTTTATTGAGCATTATTTTGGATATGATCAAGACTCAAATAGATTTGCTCATTTACATGTATATTTTAAAATAGTTACTGGAGAAAGCGCTACAAAAAATTATCTTTTGCCAATAGAAAACTATTTAAGTGATAATTTAATTAACTCTTCATTACTCCCAAGGCCTAATGAGACAGCTAGTAAAACAATTTTTTTGTTACGACACTTCTTAAAAATAGGTTCGCTTTATGGTTTGTTTCAATATTGGAGAGAAAAAGATAAATATACGAAAGAATGGAATTTTTTAAGCAGTTCTGGCAATTTTGATGATTTATTAGCACTCGATTTATCAGCTAAAGAGCTTCATTGCCTGGAAGACATATATATTTCTCAGGGACATATCCAAAATATATTTACATCTTATAAATTCAAATGGAAGATGAGACGCTTTTGTCGAAGACCATTCTTTAAATATAAGATCTATGCAATACAAAATTTTATTATTCGTTTGACTAATAGATTTATTTATAAGCGTAAGAAGTTATTTAAACGAGGTTCAGTGGTTGCAATTTGTGGCTTAGATGGTTCTGGAAAATCCACGCTTATTAACGCTTTAAATAAAAATTTTTCAGAATATTTTTCTGTTAAATCGCTCCATCTTGGTCGTCCTTCATCAACTACGCTGACTTTTATATTTAGGCCGTTTCTAAGACTGCAAAATATTCTAAGATCTTTCAAGAAAGCAAGTCCCGCTGGCATCAGTGATACCGATTCAAAAAATCGAATTTCAATGCTTTACGCTATACGGTCAGTTATTTTGGCTTATGAGAGAAAAGCTGCATCTGATAAGGCACATAATTTTAGTCAAAGAGGTTATCTAGTAGTTTGTGACCGATATCCTGGCCTTCATCCTGGAAAAATGGACTCCCCTAGAATTCCCAATGACAAATCTAGAAGCATGCTATACCAATTTTTATATCGTTTTGAGCACAGCTTATATAATTCAATTCAACCTGCTAATGACATATTCCATCTGCATGTTGCTTTAGAAGTCTCAATTGAAAGAAATAATGCTAGAGATAAGATGGGCAAGGAAACTGATGACGAAATACGAGAACGATTTCGAGTCAACTCTGGCGTTAAATTTTTATCGAATAATTATCATATTGTTGATGCAAGTGTTCCATTTAAGGGTGTTTATTCAGAGGTATCACATGGAATTTGGAAGCGTTTTGTATCTGAATTATTATGAATAGGTTAAAAAAAACACTATTCTTTGTCGGCGGTGAGGACATCAGCTTACGAATTCCAATGCTTAAATTATTACAAGATTACAAATACAAAGTTGTTTGCTTAGGTTCTGAAAATAGACGCGTATTTGATAGCACAGGAATTGAATATATTGAATATAAATTAGACAGGGGCTTTACTCCTTTTACTGATATCAAGACAGTCTATGAATTATACATGCTATTTAGAGATAGAAGCCCTTGTATTGTTCATACATTTGATACAAAGCCAAATATCTTGGCTAGTATTGCAGCTAAATTGGCTGGCATTCCCAAAGTTATCCAAACAATTAATGGGATGGGGCAGATTTTTTCAGAGAGCTCATTTCGATATAGATTATTAAGAGTTATTTATTGTTGTTTTCAGTTTTTTGTATCTAAATTTACGAATATTACTATTTTCCAAAATAAAGATGACCTCAATTACTTTATCAAAAATCGTTTAGTGCCTTTTAGTAAAGCCAAGTATGTTGCAGGATCAGGAGTTTCTTTGAAGGCGTTTGAAGATAGTATAGTTGACTCAGATAGTCTCAAAAATATTAGTACCGATTTAGGTTTGGGGAGCAAATGTATAGTTTTAATGGTATCTAGGATTATAAAATCTAAGGGTATTTTTGAGTATTTAGAATGTGCTCGAGAAATCGTCAATGAAGGTCATCAAATTAAGTTTTTGCTTGTCGGCCCCCTGGAATCTGAGTTCGGAAATATAAGTCAATCTAGCATAGATGAATATGCAGATGTATGCAGCTATTTAGGGTTTCGAGATGATGTGAGTTCACTAATATCTTTAAGTAATATTATTGTATTGCCTTCATATTATAAGGAAGGCGTACCTCGAGTTTTGATTGAAGGTGCTTCTCTTAGCAAGCCTCTTATAGCAACAAATGTTAATGGGTGCAGAGATATAGTAGTTGATAAATATAA
>MDTG01307960.1_pt1 | contig 17367 bp, 18 predicted proteins | sample 811421 | NCBI WGS metagenome assembly MDTG01 (sample SAMN05326645, study PRJNA326480) | marine metagenome | isolation source: seawater | place: Pacific Ocean: South East | collected 2011
ATGCTTGGCAAAAAATGTTGATTTTATTGAGAGACACATAACATTAAATAAAAAATCAAAAGGTTTAGATCATTCTTCAAGTTCAGAAATTAATGAACTTAAAAGGTTTCAGTCTTATAATTTAAATTTTAATAAAATTTTTTTTAATAAAAGTAAATTTCCAGTTAATCAAGGTGAAGTTTTAAATAAACAAAATCTTGGAATGTCTTACCATTTTAAAAAAGATACGAAAAAGGGAACAAAACTAAATAGATCTCACATACATCTTGCTTATCCAAATATAGGTATTACAGATTTAAATTTATCAAAATATTTAAATAAAAAAATTATAAAAGATTTTAAAAAGGATCATCCTGTTACAGAATCATGTTTTAAAAAAATTGTGATTAAACAAAATCATTTAAAATTATTAAATAATAAAAATTTTTCTATACCAATAAGATCTAAAGACTATTTAATGATAAATAACGAACTTCCATTAAAAAATTATGAGTTTCACATGTCATTTAATGACGTAAATAATTTCAAAATTAATGAATACCAAAAAAAGTTTTTAAAAAATAAGAGTTTTACGTTTCATATGCCTGATTATTGTGATTCAAATCATATATTAGACTTTTTTTCAGATAATCGTCTAATAAGAAAAAAAAGCATAAATTTACTCAATAGAACAGTTAAAATATGCAAACAAATTTCAAAAATCAATAAAGAGAAAATTAAAATCATTGTTAGCTTATCTAAACTCACGTTTTCAGGAACTAAGCAGGATTATTATAAAAAAATAAAAAAACTTATTGAAAATTTAAAGACTAAAAATAATATAGATTTATATCCACAATGGCTTCCAGCCAAAGCTTGGTACTTTGGTGGCACAATTGATACTAAAGCATTTTCAGATCCAAGAGATTTACAGTATTTAAGAAAAATTAATTTAAATATATGTTTGGATACTAGTCATTTTATACTTTCATGTAATTATTATAAATTAAATCCAGATTTATACTTTAAAAAAAATAAAAATTTATTCACACATTATCATTTTGCAGATGCTAAAGGTGATGATGGTGAGGGAATATTTTTAGGCAGAGGTTCTTTAATTAAATTTAAATTATTTAAAGATATTTTAAATGATAAAAAAACGATTAAAGTATTAGAGACTTGGCAGGGTCATCTTGATAATTGTTTTAATTTTAAAAAAGATATTTTGAAATTGAATAAATATATTAAATGAAAAAAATAATTATTGCTGGAATTACAGGTCAGGATGGTTCGTTATTATATGATTATCTTAAATCAAAAAAATTTAGAGTAATAGGACTTAGTAGATATAAACATAAAGAAAAACATATTTTAAAAACAGACTATTCATTAAAGTCACTATCTAAGATAATATATTCCTTTAAACCTGACGAAATTTATAATTTTTCTGGATTTAGTAAACCTTCCAAATCTTGGAATAAAATTGAAGAAACTCTTGAAGCTAACTTATATATTACAGTAAATTTTTTAGAAATAATTAAAAAGAAAAAAAATATTAAATTTTTTAACTCAAGTTCATCAGAAATATTTAAAGATTCTAAAAAAAAATTGAATGAAAATTCTCCCATATACCCCTCAAATCCTTATGGGATTGCAAAAGCATCATCTCACTTTTTGATAGATGCATATAGAAATAAATTTAAGCTTTTCTTAGTTAATGGGATATTTTTTAATCATTCATCTATAAAAACAAAAAATGAATTTCTATTAAAATATTTAGCTATAAATTTTAAAAAACTTAAAAAAAATAGAATTAAAAAAATCAATATTATGGACTCAAGACCGGTTAGAGATTTTGGATATGCAAAAGATTATATTATTTATACGTATAAATTAATGCAATTAAAAAAATCAGATAACTTTATTATTGCTACAGGAAAATCAAAATCTGTAGAGCAAATTGTAAATTTATATCTTAAATTTTATAATTTATCCTTTAAAAGAATTAATTATAGAAATAATAATGATTTTAAAATTTTAAATAAATATAAAAAAGCAAATAATAAAAAAATTTTAAACACTCTAAAAATAAAAAAAATGACTTCAATTAATGACGTAATTAAAAAGATAATAAAAAGTGATGTTTAGTATTTTAAAGTCTCTTTTAAACGGACCAATCCAAACAATTTTTGTTCCATTTAATAAAAAAAAAAAAATTGATTTTAAATCCCTGGAGATACATATAAAAAAATTATGTAAGCTTAGTTTTGTTAATGCTCTATATCTTATGCCTTATAATGGAAGATATTCACAATTAACAAATAATGAAATTTTAAAATTAAATGAATTTTGTATTAAAGAAGTAAAAAAATTCAATAAAATAATAATAGTATCCGATCCTATTCATGGATCAACAGATGAAAAATTAAAATTTGCTATTCATGCAAAAAAAAACGGGGCAGATATATTCTCTTCTATCTGTAGAGAAAAGTTTTTTACTGATGATCAAATTTATAAACATTATAAAAAAATGTCAGAAGCTAAAATACCACTATTAGTTCATTTAATGCCTTTCTTATCAGGTTATACAGGTGATAATTTAGATTGGAAATTAAGTACTTTAAAAAAAATCTCTAAAATAAAATATATAGTTGCAATCAAAGAAGATACCAAAAACTTAAAGTATGGTAAAAAATTTTTAGAAAATTTTAAAAAAAGATTTAAGATAATTTTTGCTGGAAGAAAATCATTAATTTACAAATTAAAAAAATATGGTTTAGAAAGTTATTTAAATGGAACTTCAATAATCGACCCAAGTATTGATAAAATTTTTTGGTTTTTGATCAATAGTAATAAAAAAAAATCACTAAAATTTATAAAAGACATAGATAATCCGTTTTGGGATATATTAAGTAAAAAATATGGATGGCACAGATTAAATAAGTGTTGTCTTGAATTAAATGGTATTATGCCAAGATATGAAAGATTACCGATGGTTTCACTTAGCAATAGGGAAGTCAAAGATGTAAAAAAAACAATTAATTTAATTAAAAAAAAAACTTAAGTATTGGAAAAAATTAAAAATAGATGAATAAAATAGGTTTCATACCAGCAAGAAGTGGATCCATTCGTTTAAAAAATAAGAATATTAGAATTGTAGCAAACAGACCTTTGATATACTGGACTTTAAGATCAGCCATTAAGTCCAATTCTTTTGATAAGATTATTTTTAGTTCAGACTCAAAAAAATATTATCAATTATTATTGAAATATTTGAAAAAAGACAGAATTAAAACAGGTTTAATTGAATTTGATTATAGAGAAAAAAAATATACAAAAAATAAATCTAAAATTTTTGATTACATAAAATTCGGATTAATAAATAAATTTAATATAAATGAAAATGACTTGATTGTATTAATGCTTCCAACTTGCCCTCTTAGATCAGTTGATACAATAAAAAAGAGCATTAAAGTGAGTCTTAAAACCAAAAAAAATACTTTTACAGTTACCAACTATAGCTTTCATGTTAGCTTTGCATTAAAAATTCTAGGCAAATCATGGCAAGCTTTATTTAAAAATTCTCCTCTCTTGAAAGGAAATACACAAGGACAAAATCAAAAGATTTATTATCATCCAACTGGTTTAGCCAATTGTCTACATGTGAAAATTTTAAAAAAAAAAAAAAACTCAATTTACTATAAATCTTTACCAATTATAGTTAATAGAAATGAGTCAATTGACATAGACACTATTGAGGACTTAAAGTTAGCATCAAATATTTTAGTCAAAAAGTTTTAAATTTCTATTAATCATGATTAAATTAAAAAAAATAAAATTTATAGAAAGTAATCTTTATATGCATGAAAATTTGTGCATTGTTGGATCAAGTAAAATAATTTTAAATAATAAAAATGGAAAAAAAATCGATAGATTTAAAGAAGTAGTAAGATTCAACAGGTCAAAAACTGTCTCATTTGAGAAATATGTTGGAACAAAAACCTCTATAAGAATTTTAAATAATCATGTTTTTTTAAATATGAAAATTTGGGGAATAAAAAAATCAGAACAATTTTTTGCTAAAAAACTAAAAAAAACAAAAATTTTAATTATTGCACCTAAAAATATAAATGATGAAGATTTTAACAAAAATTCAAATGAAACCAATTATTATTATTTTTTAAACTCTAAAAAAATATTAATTCTTTCATTATTTAGGTTTATATTGTTTCCAAGATTATTTAAGATAATTATGACTTTAATTTTTAGTAGAAAAAACTATTCCGTCGGAATGGCTTTTGTGATGTGTTTAATACTATCTAACTTAAGGCCAACTTTGTTTGGATTTGATTTAAATGAGAAGATGAATAGTAGAAGTCATTATTACCAAAAACCTGGAAAACCAGGAAAATTTCACGATTTAAAACTTGAACATAAAATTTTAGAAATTTTAAAAAATAAGAATTTTTTGAAGATTATATAGGTGATTAAACTAAATTTAGAAACTAATGGATACTTACACATAAAAGAAAATATTTTTAATATAAATAAGAATATTTTAAATGAATTTAATTTAATTCACAATAAGTATCCATCTGCATGGGAAAATGTATCTGTAATAAACAAAAATGAATTAATTAACAATTATAACGAAATTAATAAAATTTATAAAAAAATTTTGAATATAATTGATTTTAATGTGATCAAGGATAAAGTTAAATTTGATGATGTATGGTTTATAAATTCAAAAAAAAGTTTTTATAAAGAAAATGAACTTCCCAATATACCACATATAGATAAAATAAGAAAATTTAAGATTATGATTTATTTAAATGAAATCAGTAAAGAGTCAGGACCTCTTTATATAGTAAATTGTAATACAAAAAAATATGAGAATTTTAGATTAGGTTTAAAAAAAAATTATAAAGAAAATCAGGATAATGCAATTCAGGATATTCCTTTAAATCAGTTTTCTCCTATGGTGGGAGATTTTGGATCTACAATTTTTTTTGATACAAATACGCCTCATTTTGCAGGACCCTTTTTAGATAACAGCCACTTCAGAAATGTCATTAGATTTAATTTTAGATATATTTAATTTTAAAAATGTTTAAACAATTTATAAAAGCTTTAAAAATTTTAAATGAGGGTGATAGATTTAATTTTTATATAATCAATCTTTTTTTGTTAATTTCTGTAGCTTTGGAATTTTTAAGTTTTACTTTAATCGTACCTATTATTACTATCATATTCAAAAATGATCAAACTAACACTTATTTAGATAAGTTAGATTTTCTTGGATCAGATAATTTAAATATAATTTTATTATTATTTTTCGTTATTATTATTCTAAAACTTCTTGCTCTATATTATTTTGAAAAAAAAATACATCGAACGCTTTATAATATAATGATTTACCTTAACAAGAACATATATTTAGACCTATTAAACTCGAATTGGGATAAAATTACAAAAAAGAATATCTCTGAGATTACAAGGATAACAGGTGGTGCAGATGTTATGTTGTTTGTTACTCAAGGAATATATAATTATATGATCCTTATTAAAAATTTCTCGATAGTGCTGTGTTTAGCTATCTTTTTAATCTTTATTAATTTTCAAGCTACTTTAGTTATATCTTTTATATTTTTTATGTTTACTTTGATTTTTGCAAAATTTCATGGAAAAGCAGCTACTTCTGCATCAGTTTTAGTCAAAGAATTAAGAGATTTTAAATTTAAAAATATGTATGAAACAGTAAATGGACTAAGAGAAATAAAGCTTTTTGGATTTGCTGACAAAATAATAAAGTATTATTTTGATAATGAGGAAAAAATAGCTGACATTCAGGTAAAAAGAAAATTAGTAGATATATTACCTAAAATTTTTCTTGAATTAACATTTATTTCAATTTTACTTATTTTTGTATTTATATTTCAAGATAGAAACTTAGCAAATTTAATTCCAACAATTTCTATATACATTCTTGTCTTTGCAAGGATGTTGCCTTTAATAATTACATTCAACACGTTGGTACAAAGAATAAAATTTGCTAACTTCAATATTAATGAAACTATAAATTTAATCCAGACAGGTAAAAATTTTATTAAAAATGCTAAAAGTCATGAAGAAATTGAAATTAAAAATAAAAAAATATTCTTAAAATCTGATTCAATTTTACAATTTGAAAATGTCAGATTTAATTATGGAGAAAAATTAATATTTAAAAGTATAAATGTTGAATTTGAGACCAATAAAGTTATCGGAATAGTTGGAAAAAATGGCTCTGGTAAAAGTACATTTTTAGATCTGCTATCGTCATTGGTTAAACCGATTTCTGGAAATATTATGATAGATGGAAAAAAAATTGATGGATATGAAATTTCATGGAGAAAAAAAATAGGCTATTTATCACAAAGCTACTTTATTTTTGATGACACATTATTAAAAAATATTATTTTTTATGATGATAAAAAAAATTTAGATGAAAGTTTATTGAAGAAAGCTCTTGAAATATCTGGTGTCAATGATTTTTTAAAAGATTTGCCTGAGGGATTAAATAGTAATTTAGGAAGCATGGTAAAATTTTTATCTGGTGGCCAAAAACAAAAAATTGCAATTGCAAGAGTTATATATAGAAATCCAGAAATTTTTATTTTTGACGAACCGACAAGTTCATTAGATAATGAAAGTGAAAACAGTTTTATTAATATAATTAAAAAGCTAAGAGCTAATAATAAATTTATTTTTTTAATATCTCATTCAAAAAAATTAATTGAGAATTGTGATGAAAAATTTAAAATCGAAAATCAATCAATATTTAAAAATTAATGAAATACGCCCCTGTCGTTTTAATTGTTTATAATAGGCCGAAACATCTTTTGAAAACTTTAAATTCTTTAAAAAAAAACCCAGAATGTAAATATACAGACTTATTTATTTTCTCCGATGGCTTTAAAAATGATAACGATCAAGATCAAAAAAAAGTACTTAAAGTAAGAAAATTAATTAGAAAAGTAAACTTTTTTAGAAAAAAAAAAATAATTGAAAAGAAAGAAAACTTAGGATTAAAAAAAATTATAATTGACAGCATAAATTATGTAATGAATAAAAAATCAAAAGTTATTGTCTTAGAAGATGATATAATTGTTAGCAAATTTTTCTTAAACTTCATGAACACCGCACTTAACAAATATAGACCTATCAAAAAAATTTGGCACATAAGTGCATGGAATTACTCAATTTCTGTTAAAAGTAGTGACTCTGACGCTTTTTTTATCAAAAATATGAACTGTTGGGGTTGGGGGACTTGGAAAAATAGATGGAAAAAAATAAAAATTAATCCAAAATTTTTTGAGAAAAAATTCACTAAAAAAGATAAATATTTATTTAACTTAAACAATTCATTTGAAAATTTTTCACAAATAACAAGAAATGCTGAAAAAAAAATATCAACTTGGGCTATTTTTTGGAATGCTACAATTTTTTTAAATAATGGACTTTGTCTAAATCCAGTAAAATCGTTTACTATAAATATTGGTCAAGACGCATCTGGTACAAATACTGTTAATCCTCAATTATTAAATAATAGGCTCAATAATAAAAAAAAATTTAAGTTACCGACAAATATCATAGAGGATTTAGGAATGAGAAAAGAAATTATAAACTATTTGAGAAGAAAAAAAGATAATTTTCTTAATAAAATTCTAAGAAACTTTTAAATAAGTGTAATCACCTTTTTCGTTAACATTTACAACTTGATAGCCGTTTTTAATAAGTTTCATATTTAAATTGAAAATTTTTAATAATTTAAAAATATTGAAACTTTTTATATCTTTAAATTCAACTAAAATTTGATCTGGAAAAATTTTTTTATTCACAATATCTTTTAAGACTAATAATTCACCACCCTCGATATCAAGCTTAAGTATGTCAATATTTTTAATTTCATACTTTTTAATAATATTTTCTATATTTATTGTATCAGCAAAAAAATATTTTGAAGAATAATTCTTATCTTTTTCAAAAGATGCAGATACAAATTCTTGTTTAATTGGAAAATAAAGTTTTATTTTTGTATTATTCTTATCTGTAATGGCTTTATCTAAAAAAACAAAATTTTTTTTATTTATCTTTTCTAAGTTGTAACAACTTACATCTTGTCTCCCATTTTTTGTTTCATAAGTTTTATCGTTTTTTTTGCCAAATCTTTTACTAATTTCTTCATAATGGATTATTGACCTTGGAGTAGGGTCTATGGCAAATATTTTACAATTAAATTTATTTAATATTTCAACGTCAAATGTTGCATCTTCACCTAAACCACAACTTACAACATTTTGTATATGAGTCTTATTAACAATATTATATCCACCATAATAGGTCCCATAATGTTCAACTGTATGTGAGTTATAATTTTTTACAGGTATAATAAATTTTATTATTTTATATTGTAATTTTTCTAAGAAACTTCTCATTTAAATCATGAAAAGAATAGTTTTTACATAAGGATTAATAATACTCTTCAATAAATTCAATTTTTTTATTTGAGTTAGGTTGCACCATATAAAATTTGGATCGTTAATATATTTCTCGTCGGATCTTGTAATTTTAATAATTGTATTTTTGTTGGGTTTTTTAAAAAAACGTGCACCCTCTTCGTAGTGAATAGTCTCTGATATTAACTTTCTATTTTTAGCAAATATTAAATTATATAATTTTGTTTTTTTTCCTCCATGTGCTTTATTTAAATTTGATTGTGTAGCTGAAAATGATGGACAAAGTTTTAAATCATGATCCCCAGGTTCCCTTCTAGCATATAGTAGAAATTCAATTATATTATTTCTTTTTCTGCATAAAATTGCAAGTATACCTCCATGTTTTTGATTTAGGATTGGCTGATCCCAACTTTTAACCTCTCTATTGTATGCATTGGAAACTTTAAGTCCTATGACACTGAAAAACTGTTTTGATTTATGATTAATATTTTTTTTTTTATCAAAACTCCAATTATTAAGTTGATTTAGTCCAACCTGTTTGATTTTTGTTTTGTCAAATTTTTTTCTTTTTTCTAACCATTTAATTATTTTATCAATCTTTTTATTTTCAAACTTTTTACTTATCTCAATCTCATATCTTAAAGTTTCTAAATTTTTATAGTATTTATTTTTCATTAAATAAATTAAGATTTTTTTTGGTTTTGATATCCCTCTCTATACAATCATAGAAAAAATTAAAGTTATTTTTAATAATCGATCCTTTAATTCTTTTTAAATAATTTAGTAAATTATCATCTTTAAATTTAATTTTTTTAATCTTATTTTTACTCATTATTTCTAAATTATAATTTCTATTAGGTTTTAAAGCAAAAGCTTGAAATGGAACTTTTATTGTGAATTTATTACAAAATATTTTTATTGAAGACTCGTATTGACTTTCATAAGCAAAATACCCATTAAAATATTTATTATTTTTATACTTAAGTTGTATATGAAAATTCTTAATTGTCTTTAAATTTTTTTTATTTTCAAAGTAAATCTTTTTATCAATTATTTTATTACTAAAAAATATTCTTTGTATACTAGCAGCATATGAGGACATGTCGGATAAACAATCAAGTTTCTTTTTATGATCATTTTTAGTTATTTTTTTAGGAATTTTAAAAATAGCATCTACTTTATATAATTTTTCTGACTTATTTATTAACTTAGAAATATGTTCAAATAATTTGTGATAATTAAAAATTACTGCCTCAGATAGGAGAACTTTTTTCCTTTTTGCAATATTCAAAAGTGTTAAACTTTTTTTTGCACTTAAGGCTAAAGGCTTATCAACAACCACATGTAGTCCTAGTTCTAAAGCTTTTTTAGCTATTTTATAATGTAAGCTGTTTATCAACGTTATATATGCCAAATCAAATTTTCTGGATTCAAGAGCCTTAATATAATTATTAAAAAAAATTGTTTTGTTGTCTATTTCCGAAGTTTTAGATGCTATTAAGTACCTAAAATTTTTATTCTTCTCAATTGTACTTTTTATTCTATTTTTTAAAAAATTAGAATTACCTAGAAATAATATTTTCATATATTTATAAATTAATATCTTTATAAAAAAATATATATAAATAAATATAAATTGTGAAAAAATATTATCATATTACTGATCAATTGTCTTCAAGAGGTGGATACAAAGCGTCTAAAGAAAATATAAAATTATACAAGTTATTGTTTAAAGGACCTACATTCGATTTAAATAAATTGAAAAAAAATAATTTGTATTATTTTAAATTTCAAATTTATAAAATAGTTAATTATACATTTAAATTACTTTTTTTAAAAAGAATAGATCAAATATCAATTACTTTTCCTCAATTCTTTAATTTTTTTAAATATAAAAATGATCAAAAAAAAGTTTTTTTTATAAATTATTCCAACATGATCTTTAACTATGATTTAATAGAAAAATACTCTAGTTCTAAATTTATAATTTTTTTATATGATGAATGGCCTTTACAGGGGTTGTATCATTTCAATTATAAGTTAAAAGAAAATTTATTAATAAGCTATATCTCAAAATATTTTCAAAAAAAAAAACTTGATTTGTTGGTTAAAAAAAATGTAATGATTTTAGCGTCTACAAATTATTTAAAAAAAGAATATATTAAGCTAACTTTTTCAAATAACATAAAGCAAATTTTTTATCCAATTGATCATAATTTCTGGATAAATAAAAATTTTAATCAGGCTAATAAATTTTTGTTTTTGGAAAAAAATTTTGATTATGTTCTTTTTATTGCTCGCGGAGGGAGCTCAAATTTTAGGAAAGGTGGCGATTTACTAATTAAAATTTTGAAAAAATTAGAAAAAAATACAAAAATCAAATTTTTAATTTTAGGTGAATATAATACGGATTATATAAAAAAAAGATTTAAAAATGTTGAGTTTTTATCGATTGAAACTGATGATGATTTAAGAAATTTATACTCTTGTGTGAAAGTTAATCTCACTTTATCACGATATGAAAATTTACCTTATTCAATTATTGAGAGTTTAAGCTGTAAAGTTCCAAATGTATCCATCGACGTAGGTGGGATAAAAGAAATAATTACACATCGATTTAATGGCTGGATAGTAAAAAACAAAGATATTAATTCTATTTGTACGGGTATTAAATGGTCTTTAAAAAATCATTCAAAATTAAAAAATATTTGTCGCAAGAGTGTTATTAAAAAATTTAATTATCAAACTACTAAAAAAAAAATTAAAATAATAAATGATTTTATAAATAATTAATTATTTCAGAATTAGAATATTTTTTTTTATATTTTGATTTAGTAAATATTTTAAATTTAATATTTTTATGATTTTTTATAATTACATTAAATAGTTGTTTAAATTTATCTTTCATTTTCAAAAGTCTTTTTTTTTCTTTTAAATCCATATTCTTTAATAGGGGCATATTAAAATACCCTGTCTCATAAAAATCAATTCCAAAAACATATAAATTTTTTGGTTTGTAACTACATGCTAAAATCGTACCTATAAGGCCACAATTACTATTTTTCTTAATTCTAGAGTTTTTCTTTAAAAATTCTTTTATATATTTATTTAAGTACTTTACTTTAAAAGAATAAGAATCCATCTTAAAATTTTGTCTTAACATTTCTAATCCAGTCTGTGCATCACGTTTTTTTATATCTGGATAAAATCTTTGAACAATTACTTCAAAAATTTTCAAATTACTGACGTTGTGGAGATATAATAATGGTTCAGTTATATTTCCTAACAAAATTATTGGAGTGTCAGTAATATAGTTTTTAAGTTCAAATGAAAGAAGATCATTTTTTTCATAATTAGCTAAAATAATTAAATCAAGGTTTTTTCTTTTAATGTAGAAATTATTAATAAAAAATTTAATACTTTCTCCTTTTCCAAAAACTGCAATATTTTCAAATCTTACTGGTTTTTTATATTTCAAAAATGGTTTATAAATTATTGAAATTAAATTAAACATTATTTTAAAGAAAATTTTTTTAATCATAAAATTTGTGTGTTAAATTAATGTTCATTTAGTGTGAATTTTTTTAAATTTTTTAAAATTTTATATATATAAATTAAATATATATAAATATAGTTTTGGCCATTATTTATTCTTATTTTATTTAAGTCTTTAAGATGATCTCTAAACATAACTTTTGATGAAAAACCACCAGTTCTAAATGTACCAAAAAGCTCATTTTTTTTTGTACTAGTGCCTTTAAGCTTATATTTCAAAATCATTCTAAGAAATAGATCTAAATCAGCACTTAAAAATTTAGGGTTATAAAAACCAATTTTTTTTTGAGATTTTTTTTTTATAAAAAAACCTATTGAGTGTGTTGTATAAAAATTAAATGAATATCGAACTCTTTGTGGGAAAAAACCAAACTTTAACCAATGTTTTTTGACAGTTCCAAAAACAAAATCTATTTTTTTGTTTTTTTTAAAATATTTTACTGCATATTGAAGCGCTTCCTTATTAAATGTGTCATCAGAGTTTAAGAAAACAATTATAGAGCCGGTTGATGCTTGTATTCCTTTATTCATAGCTTCCCACATATTTTTGTCCTGACTTTTTAAATATAAGTTAATTTTTTTTTTTGTATTTTTTTATTATATTCGATGTGTTATCTGTTGAGTTTCCATCAATTAATATGTATTCGATATTTTTATATTTTTGATTAATTACACTTTTTATTGCTGACTCTAAATACCTTTGTCCATTTTTAACTACAGTAATTATTGATATTTTTGGATAAATTTTTGAATCTAAATAAGTTGATCTATTATAAAAAATTTTTTTAATTTTTTTTAATTTTATTTCCATATTTATCAAACGACACTATTAATGCATAATTTATCCAAAAAATACTTGCAGTATAAGTTGTAAAAAAACTTCCACTAGGAAGAATTGGAATTAAGGTAGCAATTATAAAAATAATTCCTGCAAGTAAATATTTATCTTTAGTTTTTAAATATGAATTAATACTTTTGAAAAGGGTTAAAATAAAAAATAATATAAAAGAAATATAGCCAATTATCCCGGTTTCACTCAAGATTTCAAAATGTATTTGATGTGGATGGGTTGCCCAGTTATCTCTTTTGTAAATATTATTCTCGTTAGAATCGTAAATTTCTTTATTACTTTCGTGTCTAAATTGTTTCAAACCTATTCCAAAATATTTGTTATCATTGTAAATTTTTATTGCTGTATCATAATGAGCTCCGTAATGACTTGTTTTAATATACTTTAAAATTCCTAACTCCATAATTGGTTCATATATTTGTTTCATTCTTGAGTTAATATCTTTGTTTAGTAAAGTTGAAAGAGAAATTAAAAAAATAATAAAAAAAGTAGCTATAATTTTGAATGAAAATGAAAATTTCTCAAATATATATATAAAAAGAAAGAAACAAATAAATACTTTTATAAAATTAGATCTTTCTCCAATCATGAATGAAATAACAACAAAAAAAATCATGGCAGACAATATTAACTTATTGTTCTCAGGTACTAGCTTGATTAGATAAACTGATGATATTAAAAAAAATCCAAAAAAATAATTTCCAATTTTTAGTTCATCACCTAAAAACCCAGATAGTCTACCAGGCATATTTGAAGTGTTTCCTAAAATATTAAAACCAAAAACAAATTCAAAGAAAAGATCAAATGTAACAACAATAAATATATAAAACCATGTTTTAAATATAAAATATTTATATTTACCTTGTGAAAAATTTAAACAAAAACTTATTGCAAAAACAAATATTATAAATCTCAAAAATCCAATTTGTCTTGTATAATCTTCAGTACCATATTTACTTAAAAATATATTCAATAAGAGTACGAAAAAAAAAGTAATTAATATAATAAAGTAATAATTTTTTAAAAATAAAAATTTTTTTTCTTTATATGAATAATATATAAAAATTAATGACGTTAAAATTATGAATGAATTTATAAAAGCCGACCCTATTAATATAAAAAAAGGAAAAAAACTTATCAGAGTTACTAATATAGAAATCTCTTTTTTTTCTTTTTTAAGAGATGAAAAATAGCTAAACATCTTTTTTGTAAAATAATTTAATCATATCACCTAAGATTATTGCCCCATCTTTAAATGCTTTGACTTTTTTTACACCAGCTATTCTGGGCCTTTCCCAAGATTTAATTTCAATAATATTATATTTATTTTGATGACATTTTATTGGTAATTCTACACACAACCCAAAATCTTTTTTTTTAAAATTAATTTTTTTAAAAATTTTTGTTTTCCCCATTACAAAAGTATAGAGAATATCTGATATTGGAAGTTTAAAAAATAATTGTCCTATTTTACTAAATATATAATTTCCTATTAATGTGATGATTGTATCGTCGTCACTTCCTGAGTCCTTCATATATCTTGAGGCAAATATCATCTCGTTATCACCTTCGTTAATTTTTTTATACATCTCTTCAAGTTCTACAGGATTGAATGAACCATCAGCATTAAAAATACAAAAAAAATCTGTTTCGACAGAATTTATACCTTCTATTAATGCTGATCCATATCCAGTTTTATTTTGATAGAATATTTCTATGTCAAAATTTTGTATTGCATCGATTGTTTGAATATCTTTTTTTTCTAAACAGACTTTTATTTGTAATTCTAGTTCTAAATCAAATATTTCCTTTAAAACCAAAGGCAGGCTTTCAGACTCATTTTTTGCAGGAATAACAAGTGTTAAATTTTTCATATAAAAAATTGAGATTTATATTATCTTATATATATATAGAAGAGAAATATCGCTTAATCATAATAGTTCAATTAATAATGCAAATTTTAATAACCGGTTGTTGTGGATTTATTGGTTTTAGCTACACAAAATTTTTATTAAATAAATATAAAAATATACAAGTATTAGGAATAGACTCTTTAGATAATTATTACTCAATTAGCCTAAAAAAGAAAAGATTAGATATTCTTAAAAGTTATAATAAGAAATTCGTTTTTTATAAACAAAATTTAAAAAATTTGAATAAATTAGAAAATATTTTTAAAAATAAAAGAATTAATAAATTATTTCATTTTGCAGCTCAGGCTGGTGTTCGATACTCATTTATTAAACCAAAAAAATACATTGACTCAAATATTATATCTTTTTTCAATATTTTAGAATTATCAAGAAAATATAATGTTAAAAAATTTTTTTTTGCATCATCTAGCTCAATTTATGGAGACACAAAAAAATTACCTTCTACTGAAAACGATATTTCTCAAGAAAAAAATTTGTATGCAATTTCAAAAAAATTTAATGAAAAGTTTGCGAAAATATATTCAGATAAATATAATATGAAAATTATTGGGTTGAGGTTTTTTACTGTTTATGGTGAGTGGGGGCGACCAGATATGTTTATGATAAAATATATGCTTTCTTCTAAATTTAAAAAAAATTTTACCTTATATAATTTTGGGAATCATAAAAGAGATTTTACCTATATAAAAGATGTAGTAAACTTGATTTACAAAGTTTCTAATTTAAAAATTAATAAAAATTATGATATATTTAATATCTGTTCTTCTAAACCTCTGCATTTAAATAAAATTATGAATCTTTTAAATAAGAATTTAGGCAATGTAAGAGTCTTTAAAAAAAAAAGAGATTTTGCAGATGTATTAAACACACACGGTTCAAATAAAAAAATTCAAAAATTAGTAGGAAAATATAAATTTACAAAAATTGAAGATGGAATAAAGAAACTAGTGATTTGGTTTAACAATTATTATAAAAAATAAAAAATTTGAAAAAAATAATATATTGGTCTCCACATATTAATCCTCAAATAGCGACTGTTAAAGCTGTTTTAAATTCAGCAAAATGTTTATCAAATTATGATAAAAACTTTGAAGTTAACATTATAAATGTATTTGGAGAGTGGGATAAATTTAAATATATCTGTAGCAAAGATAATATCAATTTAATTAATTTAACAAATTTTAATTTTAATTTACCAATTAATGGAGTCTTAAAAAGCAGATTATTTTATATTTTTATATCTATTATATCCATTTTTAAACTTCCATTAATAATTAATAAATTGAAACCAGATTATTTTATTGCTCACTTAATTGTAACACCAGTTTTATTCATTTCCACGTTCTACTCATCAACGAAATTTATATTAAGAATTTCTGGCTTACCAAAATTAAACTTTTTAAGAAAAAATATTTGGAAAACGTTATCAAAAAATCTGTACTTGGTTACTTGTCCAACAATGGGTACTTTAGAGCAATTAATTAAACTAAAAATATTTGAGAGAAACAAAATTTTATTATTAGAAGATCCTGTTTTAAACGTGAGAGAAATAATGAAAAAAAGGTCAGAAAATATACCTTTTGAGTCAGGGTACATATTGAGTGTTGGAAGATTAACTCATCAAAAAAACTTTGAATTTTTGATAGAAAATTTTTCGAAAATTCAAAACGAAATAAAAAAAAAGTTAATTATAATTGGATCTGGAGAACTTAAAAAAAAACTTGAAAAGTTAATAATTATTAATAATGCAGAAAAATTTATCAGAATAATTGATTATCAAGATAATATTCATAAATTTTATAAAAATGCAGACTGCTTTATTTTAACATCAAGATGGGAGGATCCTGGCTTTGTTCTTATAGAAGCTGCTGTTAATAATTTAGCTATTTTGTCTTGCGATAGTCCTAATGGACCAAAAGATTTTATCAAGGATGAAGCAAATGGATATTCATACGCAAACGATAATAAAAATGAGTTTAGTTTAAAATTAGCAAAATTACTAAAAAATCTTGAAACAAAGGAAGTATACAGAAAAAAGGTATCAGCAAAATTATTTATAAAAAAATATACAATTTTTTCTCATTATTTAAAATTAAAACAAATTTTGAAATAATTTTATAAATATTGAGATATAGTTTTGTCATACTCTTTTAGATTTTTAGAAAAATTATATCTATGAAGATTATTATAACCTAATTTAATTTTTTGAAAATTATTTGATTTATTTTTTTTATATTTTAAAATTAAATTTGCTAAACCATTATGATCGCTAATTTTAAATAAATCTCCAGCCTTCCCATCTAATAATATTTCTTTAGGACCAGTTGGACAATCACAAGATATAATATATTTTTTTAAAACTTGAGCTTCTAACAAAACATTAGGAAGACCTTCAAATTTTGATGATAATAAAAAAATTTCAGACTGTTTAATATAGGGGTAAGGATTTTTTTTGAAGTTCAAAATTTTAATGCATCCCTCTAAATTATTTTTATTTATGTATTCAATTAAAACCTTTTTAAGGTTTCCTTTACCAATAATAATTAATTCA
>MDTG01128822.1_pt1 | contig 17366 bp, 8 predicted proteins | sample 811421 | NCBI WGS metagenome assembly MDTG01 (sample SAMN05326645, study PRJNA326480) | marine metagenome | isolation source: seawater | place: Pacific Ocean: South East | collected 2011
CGGTGTTGTTGCGTGAGGGCGAAGATTTCCAAAGATTCTGGCGGGTCGGTTTCCATGTGAATCATTGAAGTCCGATTTTGGGGGTCGTCTATCCTTGTCATGACCCCTCAAGTTGAACTGAACACACACATCAAGTTCAAACACCATTGGCGGTGTTGAAGGTGCGTGGTCGATGAGGTTAGCAGCGTTGAGGCCACCGGCCCTCGTATTCTGATCCACTGCGACTTGGATGCGTTCTTTGCTGCGGTTGAAACCATCCATCATGGGTTTGATGAATCCATCCCCCTCATCATCGGGTCCGATCCGAAACAAGGCCGTGGGCGTGGCATTGTATCCACCTGCAATTATGCAGCCCGTCAGTTCGGTATCCGTTCAGCCATGCCCGTTTCCGAGGCATGGAGGCGTTGTCCTGCCTCCCCTTTTGGACCCGGAGTCTACATCCGGGGAACGCGTGGCCTTTACAGTCGAGCCAGTCGAAAGGTGATGGATTGCCTTCGTGCGCCTGCCGTGTTGTTTGAGAAGGCCAGCATTGACGAAGCTTACCTTGACGTAACGGAAACGGTTGACGGGGATTGGGATGCTGCTCTGGCTTTGGCTGGTCAACTCCAACAGGCGATCAGAGAAGCGGTCAATCTCACCGCATCCTTTGGCATCGGACCTACACGGATCGTGGCGAAGATGTCGAGCGAAATCAACAAGCCCAACGGCATCTTCAGAGTCATGCCCGATGAGGTTTCCCTCTTCTTTCATGGGCGGTCACTGCGCGATATTCCCGGCATCGGTCCAAAGCGAGCCACGCAGTTGGCGGAGTGGGGTTATACCACGGCCGATGAGCTCTATGAATTGGGTGAACTTTCTCTTTCACGGCTCACAGGGGAGCGGTTTGCAGAATGGTTCATGCGGGTGGTCGACGGGGAAAGCAGTGCCGTCGTCAGCCCTCTGAGAAGCCGTAAGTCCGTCGGAAAAGAGCACACCTTTGAGCAGGACCGTGACAACCACGCTGAAGTGCTAGAACGGCTTGAACAACTGGTCCACTTGGTGATGGAGCGAGCTAAACATCTGGGCGTTTCGGGTCGGCTTGCCGAGGTAAAGATCAGATACACAGGATTTGAAACACACACCTCCGGTCGCAGCATACCGGTTGCGATGGACGATGAATCCGTGTTTAAGCGGCTTGCTCAGGTTTTGTTCGCAACAAACATTCAGCCCGATAGTCGGGTGCGACTCATTGGCTTTCGACTCGGTCAGTTGGAGATGCCGCCATCTCGTCAAACGACGTTGTTTGAGGAAGAGTGACTTACTCAAGTTGGTGCATTTGTGTTAGTGTTGATTCAAATTCTGACAAACTTTTGGGGACGGATATGCCTGAAATTGGTTGCTTGAGACCCATGCCTTGTTTCTGTTTGGTCGCCCATGTCTGGCCGTTAAATTCCTGTAATTCGTGGGACAATGAACAGAGGCGGGCTCCTTCTTCAGTGCCATGAGCGACAGCAGGGTAGGCATGTTCGGGGAAGTCGTCAACGTCAACGGCTGAACTGCCATAGACCGTGCTCGAGATGTGGTGGGTGAAGAACGGACAAACGGGACTGAAGGCAGCCATGAAGTCTCGAACGATTCGGTGCAATGTCCATGCGGCGGCTTCGTCTTCATCGTAAAGTCGTGACTTCACCATTTCGAGGTAATGGCTCGGTAGAAGGCCAGTTCCAAACGTCTTGAGTGCTTGAGTTGCACTGTAGATGTCAAGATTTGACCATGCCTGTTTTACGCTATGCATGGTGCGTTGGAATTCTGCCAGAATCCATCGGTCTTCAACAGCGAGTTGTTCCGGCTGCTCATCGAGGTGTTCGGGTACGTCAAATTGGGAAGCAAAACGAGCGACGTTGAACAATTTGGTTAATACTCCGAAATACTTCTTTTCAATCTCCTCGGGGTTGATGTGGAAATCATCACCCACTTGGGCCTCGCAGGCCTTCCAAAGTCTGAAGCATTCGCTCACAATTTTGTTTGCTCGTAACTTAACCGTTTTGTCAGGCCCTTTGACTTGCCATGCTCCACTTCGTCCGTCGAAACCGCACTCAAGCACAGAATCTGCATCGATTCCATTTCCGAGTGACTTGCTCATCTTGCGACCCCATGGGTCCATGCCGAGGCCATCGATCCAGACGTGTTGGAAGCCCGGTTGGTCGAGCACGAGGGTGGATTTGAGGAGCGTGTAATACAACCATGTTCGAACGATTTCTTTGCCTTGTGGTCGAAGCGCTGTTGGAAAGGCCTTTGCGAACACATCAGGGTGATTGAGGTAGCCGCTTACGAACAGATTGGAGTTGGAGGAATCCATCCACGTATCAAATACCTTTTCCTCGCCTTTCAATGTACCAAGTTCAGCCGCTCGTTCCTCGTACCCACCGATGTCTTCACGGCTCTCCCGGTCGAGCACTCTGCTTCCTGCAGGAGGCATGTCTTTCCACGGCTGAACGTATGTGCCCGACGGTGGAACGATGACTTTTGTTTCATCTTCGCTGTACCAGATTGGAATTTCAGTGTGGTACCATCGTCGACGGCTAATCGGCCAGTCGATGCTTATGTTGTCCATCCAGTCCAACAAGAACTGGCGGTTCCTTACAGGGTGGAAGGTGATGGAATCGATGTGTTCACGCATACGGTCTTGGATGTGGGTTTGCCGCACGTACCATTCCTTCAAGAGAATGATTTCAACGGGGTTTTTTCCTCGCTCGGAAACGGGGATGTCTTGATCACGCTCAACGGATTGAACCAAGCGACCACTTTGCTCAAGCAACTCTATGGAGCGGGCCCGTGCTTCCAACACCGTCATGCCTTCCAACGGTCCGGAAACGTTGGTCATTTTTCCATCGAGATCAATGGCTTGGAAGGGCGTTAACCCAAGTTCCCTGAACACTGCCACGTCGTTTTGATCCCCAAAGGAACAAACCATCAATACGCCGGTTCCAAATTCGGATTTGACCGATGGATGTTGTTGAATTTCGACCGTTGTTTGCCGGCCATCGGTGTCCAACGGGAGGGATACTTTCGTTCCGACAAGATGGCTATATCGCTTATCATCGGGGTGGACAACCACAACTCCGCACGCACAGATGAGTTCAGGGCGTGTCGTTGAAATGACGAGCTCTGTACCGTCTTCGCACGTCCAACGAACATCAACAAGATTGGTTTTGCGAGCGATGCGCTCGACTTCAGCATCGGCGATGGTGGTTCCTTCAACCGGGTCGTAAATGTTGGGTCGGAGGTCTTCAACGATGTCCCCTTTCTTGAACAATTCAACGAAAATGGATTGTGTTACGCTTCGGTAGTTGGGGGCATCGGTAAGGTACTCTCGGGAAAAATCACACGAGAGCCCCACACGTTTTGCGGTCTTCCTCATGGCTTGAGTAAACGATTCAATGGTCGTTTTGCAAAGGTCAAGAAATTCTTCCCGGTCGTACGTTTTCATCTTACGCTTGGTGTTTTTTTCCACGGTGAATTCAATGTTGATGCCGTTTCGGTCAACGCCCCAAGGGAAGTATACTTCTTTTCCAAGCAGACGTTGACTTCGTGCGATTACGTCGATCATGGAATATTGAGCAACAGCACCAATGTGCCATGTTCCCGAGGGGTAGGGCGGAGGTGTGTCAATGACGAACAATTCCTTTTCACTCTCGGGGTTGAATGCGTAGCGGCCGCTGTACGCCTCTTCGTTCGCGTAGTGTGCTTCTTGAATGGATTTTTCGAGGTTGATCGACCAACGCTTCTCGGGGAGTTTCGGGGCTGGCATGGAACTCACCTGTGGCCTCCTCGGTATGGGAGGGGTTCATTCGCTCGGATGTGAGGCATCACTTCAACCCGTCGGCCTTCAAGGATTCAGGGCACAATGGACCCATAGCGAAGGTAAGGCTTTGAAGGGTCCATGCTTGGGTAGGGTTGAGGTGGTGGCTTGGCTTCGGATGTCGATGAAACAAAACCCTCCACCACAGAGGCACCTGAATCAAAATCCTTTGGCAATGCCCGGCTTAACGCCATCACCGAAAAGAGCCGAGCCGTCCGTAACCAACTCGTTGGCCAAATGAAGACCATTGACTCAAAAAGAACACTGGATGCCGTGCTTGATGCTCCAAAACGCTTCAAACGCGAGTGGCAGAAAACCGGAGCGACCGGTGCGATTACAAAGTTTCCAATCCCCACAGTCTTGGTGTTTTTGTTGCTCACCGCCTACTTCGTGTCGCAGTCGGGTTTTCTCGACAACACTCGGTTTGATGACGATCCAAACAATCCCGCCCTGAACGTCAACGGCGACCTCGAAGTTTACCTTCCAGAAGGAAGCCGTGTCGCTGAACTCATCGGTAAGGTGGAAGAAGACTGGTCCACCAACGTGATGGTTGTCTACATTGAATCCACCAAAGGAAACAACATCACAAATCAACGAATTCTTCAGGAAATTAGTTTCGTTGAGAACATTCTGAATCCTTACCTTTCAGACGATTCGGATGACGTGATTTACATTCTTTCCCTCTCAACCGTGCTCAAGGAAGTCAACTCAAGTGCGCCTCGAATTCGTGAAGCGGTGTTCACTGAAGTCGGTGAACTTGGATGCTCGAACGACCCTACCGACGATTGTCCATCACGGGAATTTGCAAAAGAGATCAACGAGGCGTTTGCCTTGACCGACGAGCAGCTCGGTGGATCCTATGAGATTCCCAGTCAGACCACCATTGACCTCATCATTGGGGAAATGTACACCGAAGAAAACGAGCCAAGCGCGGGTTTGAATAAACTCGCTCGGGACATCGAAGGTGGGGAAGATGGCGGTCCTGATGGTGTTCTGGACCGAGCCATCATGGCGATTGCGGTCACCGAAGACCGACCTGCAAAAGAGATCATCGCTGACACTCAAGAAGTTCTCGACGTTATCTCCAAAATGGAACGAGCCTGTGTGTATCAAGACAACGGTGAGCCCGATGAAAGGGAAGGCATGTGCACATGGGAAGACCTCGGTCTTTCGATGGTGCTCACAGGCCCTGTTCCAATCACCAATGCGGTGACAGAATTTTCATTCAAGCTGTTTTGGGACATTTTCCCGAACGCTGTTGTGTTGGTCGCCATTGGGTTGTTTGTATTCCACTCTGACCTTCTTCAAGCTGGCATCACCGGTATCCGACCGCTTCAAGGTTTCAAGGTCGTCGTTATTGCCGGCTTGCCCACTTTGTGTGCTGTGTTTTGGACCTTGGGACTCATCGGCGCGACAAATTATGAGGTCACCATGACGGTGATCATCGTTGGTCCGATTTTGCTTGCTCTGGGGGTTTCATACGGCCTTCACATCACGAATCGGTATGCAGAAGAAGAAGGCAGCAAAGATGAGAAAATGCGAGCATCCCTCACCTCCACCGGGCGAGCAGTCTTTTTGTCGGCGGTCACAACCGTCATCGGATTTATTTCACTCGTGTTTACCCCCATGGCTCCCATTCAAACCGTTGGTATCGCCCTTTCTGCCGGGATTGTGATCGTGTATTTCCTGACCATGTTCATGGTGCCGAATTTAACTCTGATTTTGGACTTGAAGAAACCAAAACATCCTCCTCTCAAAGCGTTCGATGTGCTGGTTGATATTCCTGTCAAGCGAAACCGTGCCGTCATCGGCGTCTTTGTGTTCATGATTTTGTTGTCAGCCACAGTAGGCCAAGCGAACGTCGAAGAGAACATTGACTTGTTGGGCATGGCGCCGGAAACCGAATCACCGGTTGTAAAAATGAAACAATACAGCTCAGAGTTTGAAGCCGGACAAGTCGGTATGATTTTGGTGAACGCAAACGTGAGCGGTGACTTCAATGATGCGGATGTTTCAAACGATGATCCGGTTGAAATTTTGAAGAAAATAGACCACCTCGAGTCCTCGCTCAACACGGTTGAGAACACGTCGGCTGTGTCGGTCGTTTTCCTGATGAAATCCTCTGGCGTGCAGGTCACCGTCACTGGAGAAGGCGTGAACGACTTGTTCCAATTGATACCATGCGGCGGCAACCAGGCATGTGAAGATGTAAAACTAACAGCCAATGTGCTGTTGAATCAAAGCCAATCCCTCGACGCATCGTTTTGGGACCTCCTCAATGATCCCGATCAGTTCGGTCTTCCTGGCTCTCAGCAAAGCCAAATTTTCCTGCTTGATGTGTTCTATGCCTCGCTTACGAAAGAAACGCGGGAAATTTTCGTGAGCGAAGATTTCAGCCGGTCTTTGATCTACGTGGACATGCCGTTTATCCCCGTGGCTGACACTGCAAAAAGCGTCGATTCGGTCAACGAACAAGCTTCAACCTTCAACGGCAGACACGGAGAATCTGCTGAAGAATTGACCGGTGTTGCGGCCACGGCCATCGAGGTGAACGAATTGATTGTTGGTTCTCAATGGACCTCGCTTGGGTTTGCCATCATCCTCACGCTCATCACCCTGGCCGTCGTGTTCCGAGACATTCGGTACTCCATTTGGACGACCTCTCCGGTTATTGCCACCGTTGCTCTCCAATGGCTTGTGATGTGGCGGATGGATGTGCCGCTCTCGTTGGTAACCGTCATGATCGGTTCAATTCTGGTCGGCGTGGGCGTTGATTTCTCAATCCACATTGCCAACAGAATTCGTGAGTTAGGTGGGGGAATACAGGCCATCCGAAGCGCGGCTGTCGGGACGGGCATGTCGTTGTTTGAGGCAGCCGTTGTCACATCGCTGGGAATGTACACTGCTTACGACATCCCGATTCCTGAAATTACACCGTTCATCACCGTTATTCTGATCCTCCTTTGGGTGGCAGCCGCCAGCGCGCTCATATTACTACCTGCCATTTTCATCACGCTTGAAAAAATGGGCATAGGCGCCGTGAGTGGTGGGAACAACATGGCGAAAAAGCTCGGTCTTATTCGTACCACGGTGGACATGGAAGACGTGATGGATGCTGCTCTGGTCGACGACGACGTTGATGCTTGGTAAGCGAGCAGTCCATAGACCCCTTCCTGTTCGGGTAGGTCATGAACCACTGGTTGATGAAGTCAGAACTGGATGTCTATCCGTATTCACAATTGGTTGCTGATGGTCAAACCCATTGGGATGGAGTGCGCAACTACCAAGCGAGAAACATGATGCGGGACGCTATGAACACCGGTGATTTGGTCCTGTTTTATCACTCCAATACCAAACCTCCTCACGTTGCTGGTGTTGCGCGTGTGGTCCGAGGTGGTTACCCCGATTTCACCTCATGGGATTCCAATGGAAAGTACTTTGATGAAAAATCAACACCTGAGAATCCTCGTTGGTTTATGGTTGACATAGAACCGGTGATGGAATTACCCATGGTTTCGCTGCATGCCATGAAGGAAAACCCCAATCTTGAGGGGATGCCTCTGCTGCAGCGAGGGCAGCGTCTTTCCGTGCAAGCCGTGTCCGCAACGCACTTTGATGAAGTGCTGAAGATGGCCAACGCTCAACGCTCTGATGTTGAATGAAGGTGATGGTATGACCGGTCCCATTCCAGTCTCAAACCGTGCGGCCAACATTGAATACGCCATTCGAGACGTTGTCGTGCCGGCTGTGGAATTGGAAGCACAAGGCCACGAAATTTTGAAACTCAACATCGGCGACCCCATCGCATATCCTGGCTTACCAACACCGCCTCACATGGTTGAGGCCTACGTTGAAGCCCTTCGGAACGGCAAGAATGGCTACTCACCTTCCTACGGACTGCCAGTTCTTCGGGAAGCAATTGCGAAGGATGAGCAGCGAAAAGGATGGAACGCAACGTCCGATGACGTGTATGTTTGTCATGGCGTCACAGAGGCACTGCAACTTATTTTTGCCGCCGTGCTTGATGAAGGTACCAAAGTGCTAGCACCCGGTCCACATTATCCCCCGTACATGGCGTACCCGCAGATGTACGGGGCTGAAACGGTTGAGTATCAGTTGCACAGTGATGATGGTTGGAAACTTGATTTTGGCGACATTGAAGAGAAAATGGACGACGATGTCCGTTTGCTGGTGCTCATCAATCCAAACAATCCCTGTGGAACGGTCTGTGGGGAGGAGGACATTGATGCGCTTCTCGCCATCGCACGGAAGTACCCAAACTGCATCGTGGTGGCGGATGAAATTTACGACGGTCTTGATTTTACAGGGCAACACGTATCGGTTGCCAGTCGAAGTCATGATGTCCCCGTTATCGCCCTTAACGGGGTTTCCAAGGTCTACTATGCCCCTGGTTGGCGCATTGGCTACATGGCGCTTCATGACCCTGCCAAACGAATGAACAATGTCCGAGATGGTTTGGAGCGCTTGCTCCGTTCCCGATTGTGCGCCTCAACACCGGCACAAATAGGCTACCTTGCTGGCTTGGAACAAGACCGAAGCTGGATGGATGGCTACGCAACGCGAGTCAAACAACAGCGGGACCATTGCCTCAAACGCATTGAACAGATCGAAGGTTTGGAAGTTGAACAACCCGGTGGGGCTTTTTACATGTTCATCCGTTTGACCGACGAGGCTTGGGCCAATGACGACAAATTGTTCGTTCTTAACCTGCTCCACGAAGAACATGTGTTGCTCGTCCATGGAAGTGGGTTTTCACCAAGGCTGGGGAAGGGGCATGTCCGGCTGGTCTACTTGGCTGACGTTGAGGTGTTGGATGAAGCATTTGACCGCATGGACCGGTTCTTGCAAAAGCATCGAACCACCAACATGTCGTAGGAGAATTGATGAATCAAGGGCCAAGAGGCTTCGACATGGGCCGCAATTCCGTCGTTGGATTGGCAGTGTTAGCGGCCGTGATTTTTTCCCCCGTGGCTTCTGCATCGACCACATCGACAACCTACAATGCTTCATTCGAGAGTTTTCTGCCGCTGATTTTGGCATTGATCGTTGCTTACTTTGTTCGCAGATGGTTTATCCCTCAACAACTCAAAAATTTGCAAGTGGCTTTTGAGATTGATGATGACCTGTACGAAGTTCACCGAATCACTCGAACCTTGCGGGATTCGCGACGGCTGCTCAAGGTTGGCCGTGTAGGCTACGGTGTTCTTCTGTACATGATGGGGCTCACTGGGGTTCTCATTCTCATTGCTGAACTCCTGTTGGATGCTGCGGTCTTTTCTCAGCTAAATCTCTATGTGATTGCGACACTTATCCTCATCCCCGTCCTGATATCCCCGTGGGAGTCGCTCAACAGTCAACTTGCCTCACGAAGACGTGATGTTCGCTCATCGGTCAGTGCCGACCTCATTCGGCGCGTGTTTACCCTCGCTCTCCTCCTCATCATTACCTTCTTGGTTCTGGCGTACGGTGTCCAAGTTGAGGGTTCGCTAACACCCACATGGTTGGCTTTTGCCATGTTGGCCTTCATGGCACCGACAATCATTGCGTACGGTCGAATCATGGGTGCTTCTTGGAACATGCTTCTCATCAACAAATGGCGAACGACACGAGGTCGTAAAAATCCAATCGATCCAGACAAAAATGGTTTCATCGGGCGTATATTTTCTTTCCTGCTTGTCCTCTTCCTTTTAACGATGCCCATTACGGCACTTAACGGCATATTGACGGTGTTTTATGTCATGATTAACGCTCCTCCAAATTCCGAAGAAATCCTCAATTACGGTGGCATTATTGGCTACTCGCTGTTCGTCCGCATCGATGCGATTTCGGAATTTTTGTTTCACTGGGAATTCATCAAATCGTTGCCTCAATTCCTTTCTCTTTACCTTACACTCAACATTGCTATTGTCGGCTTGGCGTTTATTTTTGAATTGACGCGCAACCTCATCCTTGGCGGTCAAACCTTCGGTGGTATGTTCGGTGTGGTTTTGGACACGCCCCGTGAAATTCGAGCCGAAAAATCGGCTCAAGCAAGGCAACTCACGTTTGCATTTGCTGGATTCTCAGGATACACCGTTCTCCTGCTCATTCTTGTCTGTTACAAGGAATTTGGCTCGCTGATGCCGCTCACCACCACGCTGGAAGCGAATGACTTCGATGAAGAAATGCGTCTGCTCACCGTTTGGCTGTTCATTGCTGTTGGTCAACTCATTTTCCTCATGACCTGGTTGCTTTCAATCAGCAAGTTTGGGCATCTCGTCAGCCTTCGTTTTGACTTGAACCCCGACGAACGCCGTGAAGGAGCCGTTCTCCTCGAGGGCGGAGACCGCTTGAAAAACTTGGTAGAAAATGCAGCCTTTAATGAGGATTTAGACATGTTAATTCGTATTCAGACGCACGATTTCCCTGGTGATCAAGCGCTGATACGTCAGGAACAATCCCGTGCATCCATGTGGGAAAAGTCGCTTCGGGGTTTGTGGCCTGAGGCCATTGAAGAGAGTCGGAAACTCCTCGCCCAATCCGGAGGAGACAACGACGAGGCCAGGATGCTCATCGCAACCGGCTACATGGCGCTGCGACGTTTGGACGCCGCTCGAGAGGCTCTGCATGGGTTGCAACAACCAGAAGGCTACGATGAACCCGAAATTCTCTCTTTCATCTGTGAATGGCTTGATCCTTGGAACGGTGCGGTGACAGAGGACGACATATGGGACTGGGAAAACAATTCGACCATTGACTACCTCCAAATGTTGCAGACCATGATGAAGACATGGAAGCCTCAACCCACTGAAATGATGGTCCACAATGACAAACTCTCTCAGACTGGTCAACTTTCCATGGTTGCTCTTCTTCGAGGTCAACGAAGGTACGATGAAGCCCTGCAGCTGGCCATTTCACTTGTCCGTTCCGATCCGATTGGTGTTCGTCCTCGCCTCGCAGTCGCTCTTTGCCTTTTGGACACTGGACAATGGCACGACGCAAAAACCGTCCTTGATGAACTCATCAAAAGCGACAGCAAAGACCCAAGGGTCCAGGCATTGGCTGTCATCTTTGGATACGGCACAAAAGGACGAGAACACATGGAGGTCTCTTTGCTGCTTGACGACAGGAAGGAGACGAAGAAGTGGATGGACGCTGCTCCAGTAAACGCTTACGCCGCCCTCCTCCAAAAAGGCGGGCTTGATGAAGCCATGAACGCAAACGTCCTCATCGCCGCCCACGAGGCAACAAGGCGGGCCGTACCACCGAGGTATTCTCCTGGTATTCTGTCAGGCGTGTTCCAATACCTGGTACTCATCCCCGTATGGTTTGTGATGGGCATTCTCGCCTATCAGGAAATCGGTGATGTTGAGGGTTTAGCAGTGCTTGGCGGCTTGCTCTTTGCGCATTTCTCCTACCGGCGGGTTGCTCGGCAACAGGAACACCAAATACGGCATCGAGATCAGCGCGGGATGATCAAATACGCCCGGCGCCTCAAGCGATTCAAGGCCGTCCCTGAAGCCAGTAATATTCCGATTGGGAACCATCTGCTGTTGAGCGGAATCCTTGTAACGGTGAACGGGGTTGTCCTCGATATCGGTTATCCTGCATGGATGTTCGAACGTCTACCAAAAGAACAGGACAAGAAAGTTCGGCAACGTCTTCGCAAGCGTAGCGTAGCCCTCGAGAAAGGAAAAACTCCTCGGGTGTCAACCCTCGGGAAAGCTTGGTGGCTAAAGCGGCCAAAAGAGCACGGTGAAGCCGGCCCTCTGCTGGAGCGCGCCATCGGTCCAGTTGCATACCGGGGACGCACCAATTACACCCGCAAGAAGGAGCCAAGGGCCTTAAACGACGCAGCAGAAGGAAAAGAAACTCCGCTCCAAAAACGGTTCATTCCGCGAAACACCATACGGTCCGAACGCTCCTGATTCACTCTCATATCCGACCTAACGAGGGTTCAAAGACTGCCGAAACCACCGTGCAAGTATGGACCAACGTCAAGGTGCATGGAGTGCATCTGCAAAGCACAAAGAATTCGCAGAAACAGTCAGCCAAGCCGTTCAATCAAGCGGAGATCTCTACCGTCTAGGATTGGGCATGATCGCTTCGGAAAACATCGTTTCTCCCGCTGTCAGAAACATTGTCTCCAGCGATTTGCACGGCCGCTATGCAGAGGGGCTTCCTGGCAAACGCTACTACCAGGGATGCGATGATTTTGACACCATTGAAGCCTTGGGGATTGATCTCGCCCAGCAGGTGTTTGGAGCGAACTTTGCAAACATCCAATCCACGTCCGGGACGGTCTCAAACATTGGTGCTCTCAAGGCACTGGCTAAGCCGGGCGATGCCATAACGGCTGTTTCCACCGCTGACGGTGGTCACATTTCTCACGCACGGATGGGGGCAGTGGGACTGCGGGACCTTAACCTGACAACGTATCCGTGGAACGAAGACCGCATGGAACCCGACATTGATGCTGCGTGCAAGACCATTCGTGAGGTTGAACCCAAAGTAGCTCTGTTTGGTCAATCGGTCTTTCTGTTTCCAACCCCGCTTGAAGAAATGGCTGCAGCTGCAAAGGAAGTTGGTGCTTCGGTTATGTACGACGGAGCCCACGTTTTGGGCTTGATTGCCGGCGGTCAATTTCAAGATCCACTCCGGGAAGGAGCCGACCTCATGACCGGTTCGAGTCACAAAACATTTCCTGGTCCACAGGGCGGATTTTTGCTTTCTTCTTCGGAAGACGAGACGTTCCAACGACGGTTGAACAACGCCATGTTCCCCGGCGTATGTTCTTCGTACCATCTTCACCATGTTGCGGGCAAAGTGATGGCCCTCGCTGAGTTCATGGAATACGGTGAAGCCTACGCCCGGGATACGGTTTCTAATGCACAAGCATTTGCCGAAGCGTTGGCCTCAGAAGGGTTTGACGTGCTGGCTGAAAGCCGTGGATACACGGCATCGCATCAAGTGTTGACCCGACACGGCGAGTTGGATTCTGGTGCTGGAGCACGAGCGGCTAAGCGTCTTGAGGAAGCCGGCATCATAACGAACATGAACATGCTCCCAGGCGATACCAAAGCGATGACTCCATCCGGTTTGCGGCTCGGTGTTCAAGAGCTGACTCGGGTTGGTTTCACCAACGACGACATGCAAGATGTCGCTCGATTTTATGCTCGAGTCTTGCTCCAAGAGGAAGATACCAACCACGTGCGGAAAGACGTTCAAGCCCTGAAAAGTGAACGTCAGACCATACGCTATTGTTTCAATGAAGAGGGACATTCGGGTTATCCAGTTTGATGGGGTGTTCCGATGGGGAACCCAGCCGTCCATACCCTCGAAGCCTTCACGTTTGGTTCGGAAGGTTTGTTTTTTGATGCCATCGGTGAACCCTGCCTCCTGCTCGGGACGGTTGAATTCCAGAATTTCGTTCATGCGCTGGATGAATCGTTTGAGGCCCCTCTCGGGCGACGTCTCATCTACGCTGCAACAGACTCTGAGGAACGCGCCATCAACGGCGGAGATGCCTTTCAATTCGGTCGTTGGTTCGGAAAGCGCCGCGCTGAACAAGCCCTGAAAGCACGAGCTAAGTCCATGGGTTGGGGATGGATCGAACGCCAGCAAATTCTTGGGCCTGCCCACGATGGTTTGTGCGTCGGTTTTTCGCTTGCGCACGCCGAACATCTCTCCCAATCACGCCACGAATTGGAGTGGAATCAACGCACTCCTGAACTCATTCAAACGACGTTCAAGACAAAGCAGGGTGATATGCTCCCTGCCCCTCCTTCCGTCCGATTAAACTGGTCGGACACGTCCAGTGAAACTTCTGCTCTTGAGGTTGTGGAACTTGACCTTGATGTGCGCGAGGCAACCTTCTTTTGCGGCGAAGCCAGGTCATTTTTTGTTCCTACTGAGATGATGCATCATTTGATTGCCGGTCTCTGCGGTCGCCCGGTTGGGGATACACCCTCCCTCGAGATTGCCCATGTTGGTGAATTGGAACAGCCCGAAGTTTTCAGGGCCGTTGTTCACGCTGCAATGACGGCCTACAACCAAACTGACTTTCCTATTTACCTTCAAACAAAGGATGACTGGTTCGGCCATTTATCGGCAAAGCTTACCATGCGAGGATTCGGAACGGTCGAAGTCGAAAAAAGCATCTTGGATGGCGATGATATGACGAGGTTTCTGGTTCGCTCGCCTGCACCGGCCATCGTTGCTGGAACCTTGCTCGGTATGTGGCACCGGGCCCATGGGAAACGATTTGTCGCTTCCTTTCATCTGAATTCATTGGGTTTGGTCGTTGAAGCAGCAGAACCCACCGTGGATTATTGAAAGAAAGCGCACCTACCTCGCTCTTTTGGGACCTCACATCGTGCTCATCTTTGGTCAAGGTTCATAACCGAACCAATGCCTCGGAGAATTAGCACAACAGTGCTGGGTGTCACAGATGAGTCTCAATCACAACCAGATGGCGTATGTAGCAATCGTTTCTACCCTCATTTTTGGATCGCTTTTTGTGGGTATCTCTGGGTTTTTCCAAACAAGTGAGGAAATCGGCGGGTATGAAAGCGCTGTTGAGGAGGACATCCGTGGTGAAACCGCCCTCATCGAGGCGGGTCTTGATACCGATGGCGATGGTCTTTCGGACAAGCTGGAAGAAACTCAGTACGGCACGGATGTCAACGATCCTGATACGGACAACGATGGCATGAGTGACGGTTGGGAAGTTCAACATGGACTGAATCCACTCGATAACGGTGAATCAGAAGACCTTGAAATAGACCCAACACAAAACGACGAATCAAGCGATGCGCAAGTTGAGAATGAAACTGAATCATGGCCAGATCCCAACCAAGGACCGAGTGGAGACCCGGACCGAGACGGATTAACAAACCAAGCCGAACAAGAACTCGGCACAGACCCACAACGCGCCGACACGGACAACGATGGACTCAACGACCGCTGGGAATCATTGTACACAACCAGTGTCCAGACACCCGGTGGCGAAGTGGTTTTGTTCAACCCGCTTGATGGCAACTGGGATTGTCTCTTGCTGGATGCTGCTATGCTCGATGCTCTGCAGGACCGCTTTGACGGTGAAGACGGCATGGCAGACTGGGACGATTTGGCTTCCAATGACCGGCACTCGTGCGACATGGTTCTTGATACGGACGACGATGGTTTGGCGAATTTTGAAGAAGAATCGTTCGGTACAAACCCAACATCTCGAGATTCTGACATGGACTTGATTGATGACATCGTTGAAGTGGCCAACGGAACATTCGGCCTGTTCACGGGCATGGGTGAAAACTGCAATGAACCGCTCCTCCAATCCGTCGTTCGCACTGGACCGTTCCACGGCGTGGAACGCAGCTGGTTCATGATGGACATGGACGGCGATGGTCTGCTCAACGGTCCCTCAGATTGGGACACCGATGGCGACGGAATGCCTGATGGGTTCGAATACTGCTATTCAGACAGCACCATGGCTCCAAACGCAGCCTATGTGCTGAATCCTGCTAACGCTTCGGACGGCTATGGCGACTGGGACGAAGATGGAATGAATAACCTAGAGGAATACCAAGTCGCTCAAATTTTTGGTGAAGGCAACTTTACCTCACCCTGGTTGGAGGACACCGACCAAGACGAAATGCCAGATCAGTGGGAAGCAGTCAATGGGCTCCATCCTCGCTCAGCGTTGAACCGAAACGAAGACCCTGACATGGACGGATACGATCTTGACGCAGACGGCCACATCATGTTCAGCGAACTCGAAAACACGGCCATCGTCAACAGTGTTGATGTCTCACTGGGAGATCAAGTGTCAGAAAATCAACAAGTTGCTTCCGCTCGCATCACCCTCGCAGGTGGCAATCAGCAGGTTGTAGCTTTGCGTTCTCCAGTGGACGGTTACGTTTACGAAATGAACGTCGTTGTTGGGCAAAGCATTGAATCTCGATTGTTCAGTTGGATGAACATCGTTGAGGAGGAAGAACGCTTTACCAACGTAATGGAGTACAAAGCCAACGACCGTGACCAAGACGGTATTCTTGACGGACGAAGCACCGACCCACTCAACGCCGATACCGATGCGGATGGACTCATTGACGGGATTGAAGTGATGGGTTGGGAAATTCTTGTCGTTAACCGTGGCGTGCAACCAACTTGGGTGACGTCCGACCCGGGATTGTACGACACCGATGCGGACGGTCTCTCGGATTATGCTGAATTTTCGGCAACATGCAACCTCGGCGGTTCAAACGCCTCCAACCCGGACACGGATTCGGATGGACTGACCGATCTTGAGGAAGCGGGTGACAATTTCATGTGGGAGGGTGAATCATACTCCACCAGCCCGTGCATGTTTGACACCGACAACGACGGTCTCGAAGACGGTGAAGAGGTGGTTGCAGGCGCTGACAATTTCCTCACGCACGCCAACAATTCGGACACGGATGACGATGGACTGATCGACGGCCAAGAAGTGCTGTTTGTACCTCGTCCCTTCCAGAACCCGACCAACCCGTTGCTTAACGACACCGATGGTGATGGTATGCTCGATGGATGGGAAATGCAAGTAAAGTCCGCAGAAGACAACACAAACTCTCACAGCCTTTGGGTCGCCACATCTACTTGGGAACGCCCGGGTTGCGAGTCCACCCAAACCAGTTCGTGCACAATGCAGCCTGGTGGCTATGTTTGGCAGAATTGGCTCGGTGGTTTTGCGCTGGAACCTAAATTCCAAGTGAGTGAAATGAACCTTACAGGATTCCAGATGCCCAGTAGCGACCTTTGCGACGGGTGCAATGGACGTTGGGCCCTTGACCCATCACTGAGTTCGTTGAAAGACGACACCTTTGACATTGACAACGATACGCTCGCAAACGGCATGGAAGCCCCTGATCGATGGGATACCAACCCTGTCGACGATGACACCGATGGCGACATGCTGCCCGATGGGTGGGAAGTCTACTACTCCCAACTTGCTTTCGAGACAGGACTGGCCGACAACGAAACCGTCGGCGTTTATGGCGCTCGTGGCGTGATGGACCCGTCCATGCCGGACAGCGATTTGGACGGCATTGACGATGGGTTTGAAGACCCAGACAACGATGGTTTGAATCGAACTGGGTTGGTAAAGCGGTATTGTCCTGGGTACAACGACACGACCAACTCGGAGTGCAATATTGACCCAGATACACCTGACGGTCAACGATTCTATGACAATCTACAGAACTACACGAACTTTGAGGAGATGCAAAACGGGACCAACCCCATCACCAACGACTCGGATGGCGATGATTGGAACGATGGACCGGAGGTTTACTACCAAGACCACGATGATGACGGCATGGCGACCGGCTGGGAATACCATTTCCAGTTCGATCCGTTTGACGGCGCCGACCGAATGGTTGACACCGACGGCGACGGCCACGTCAATTTCTGCGAATACAAGTGGGACACGAACCCTCGTAACCCTGTTTCCTATCCAGGTCAGGGTGAACTGTGCGACCCGTTTAGC
>MDTG01162796.1_pt1 | contig 17366 bp, 15 predicted proteins | sample 811421 | NCBI WGS metagenome assembly MDTG01 (sample SAMN05326645, study PRJNA326480) | marine metagenome | isolation source: seawater | place: Pacific Ocean: South East | collected 2011
GCCTTGTTATAGGCGTCGTGCCACTCGGCGATCGATGGAGTGAAGTATGCTTCGCAGCCAAAAATAGGCTTGAAGTCCTTGCCGGCTTCTTCCATCTTCTTCGCATGCAGAACTTGGCCGGCTAGCCCGTTCATGTTGCCGTGGTCTGTGAGCGCCAATGCTTCGCAACCATTCTGATATGCAAAGTCCATGTGTGCGCTGGGGTAGCCGATGGCGTCGAAGATAGAACCAGCTACTGAGTGTGCGTGCAGACCTACGAACTTAATCTTTGGGTTTGCCCTACTCTTCGTGGCTGCAGCATTCGTGGTCGATTTTGGTGTTTGTTTCATGTTTGTTCCCTGAAAGTTTGATGTATATAGCCCATATAACCGGTACCGCGATGGGATGCAAGCACAAAATCCAACTAATTGGAGCACCTGTCAAATACCAAGGATCAACGTTGTTTCCTAGCCATATAAAAATGGCAGGGAAAACAACATCCTCCATGATCTCCCATCCAATAAATATTATAACAAAGGCGCGGCCATGTTGCAAGAACAATTTTTTAATATTTTCGAACTTCCAATGTGCGAGCTTGTGTATAAATTTTTTCTTAAGCCAATTCATCATTCTTCGTAAGGAAACTTCTCATGAGTGTGTGGTCTGATTAATTCTTTGTATGGTTTTTCTATCTTGTTGCCAGACGCCATGTAATCTATATAATCAGACCAGTTGTGGGCGTCGTAAAACCACGGGGTTTCAATCTTCGATGATTCGTTCGTCATCGTCACTGAATGGAAAACAACGCTCAAAGGGAAGTGACGTGCTGACCATCTCTGGCTCAGTGGCAACTTCTCCGAAGGAAAACGCTGGTTTGGTAAAGGGGGTAAAAACTCCCTTGTTGTTTTTTTGTTGACGTGTCTGCGACATTTTTTAAAATCCTCTCCAAACATTGTAAATGAAAGTGGTAAATCATTTTTAATGTTTTTGTTATTAAATGTAAAGAAAAAGTTACTTTTCTTGTCTCGAATTAGTTTCCTATTTTCCCTAATGACCGAAAAATCGAACAAACCTAGTGGAAAAGATACATAATATTTGTCTGGGATTAGCCATCTGGATATCCTAAACGATGTATGATAAGCCATATATTGGCCGTACAGTGCCGACCAGCCGTATGAATCTCTCCGATCTCTATCTTTAGGGTGAATAGGGACATAGTAAATAGGTATCTCTTTTCTTTCCTGGCTCGCAAATTTAGACATTCTGTTGAAATACACAGGATCATAAATCCAATCACCCACGGTGTGCCTGATAATTGGTGCCAAATCATCATTAGCCACAATCCAAATTGTACTGCAACCAGCAAGGGCGCACTCGTAAACAGATTTTTGAATCGCTGAAAGCCCATTATCTATTGTAAGCAGAACTTCTGGCATCACATTTTCGTGATCTGTTTTTATGTTTGCAACCGGAACGATGCCGGCCATGTGTAATCTATAGGCTGTATTCATTTAAGTATTTGTACTTTGACAGGTCCGACTCAGCAGCTTTTAATAGCAGAACACTGGCTGAGTCTTCAACTTTCTTTACTTTGTGAGTTTCATCCCATGTCGGGGAATCAATCAAGTATTTTCGCCTGCTGATACGGTGTGTCTTCATGGAGCGGTATAAAGGCTTGCCTTGCTTATTATACCTGTAGATCTTGCCATTGACCCCGTTATCTTTCATCAAGCTCAATAATTTAAAGTTCGTCATGGTCTCAGTGAAGGAGTGGTGTTCTAACTGTTGGCTAGTGAGTATTGAAAGTACACAAGCATCTTTAACCCCAGTATTCCCACAAATTCTGTCGCTTGAATAGAACCAAACTTTGCGAACAAAATCATCGCCTGTCTCGCCATAGTCAATAGCATGCTTTCCACCATTGGTGAAAGCAATTCTATCATAGGTTTTGTATCTAGCATTATGTTTCTCCTGTTGACTAATTAATTTATATGTTCTATTATCACCGAAATAATGGCATTTGTCAAACTTTATTTCGCACAATTTTGAATATTCATTGGAACATATGAGGTTGGTGCCGTCATATCTTATTGAATGGCACAGGTATGATAGCGGACAAAGGCCTTCGGTTGAGAGAAGGAACATTAGTTTCTCCCAAAGTAGTGCAGATTTCTCGCCGAACTCAAAGTTTTGAGCGCCGAACGATTGGAAGATCCTCGGAGTATTGTCTACATGAAGAAAGCTGAGATCCCAGGAGAGATCCAAAAATTCAAAATCATGTGGCCGCCGTGGTTCTGTGTATAGGATTGGGTAATGGTTTGCGAAAGCGAAGAGTAAAGCTTGCAGATCACTGCCTATGACAATGTTCTCGTATTCTAATATCATACAACTCTATTATAATCTCTAATCAATATATCTTTTATAGAAAAGTTTTAATTTTAAGCCACCTGAGTTGTGGCCTCCAGTGTGCCAATTTGAATTCATTATGTGATATGGGCGGTTTATGTGAGGCCAGCCAAGAGCATGACCTATCTCGTGCTCCAACACCCTTTCTTTAGAGGCTGCTTTCGGGAATATGAATATTTTTGCTTTCACAATCTCTTTGGTTTTATTGGAAACTGTAATCCTAGTGGATGCAAGATTGTCCTGAAAGGAGAAGCTATTATCGGGTAGCATTATGATGATTTCTCCAAACCTTGCGTCGGGACACGGAATACTATGATCTATTCTTGTATAATCAAACTTGTACCCCAATCTTTGCCAGTAAGCTATCGCATTTGATATTCGCGGTGGTGTCACACCAGAATCAGCGCAAACTCTTACCACTGGACTCATGAGCCATTTATGATTTCGTGACTTGACTACTTCTGTGTAATCGGGGGTATTCAAACCCATCATAACTATTAAAAGACTTAAGAAGTTCATTCATCAGACACCTCATCTTTAACATAGAATTTATCTAACATAGATTTAATATCTAAGCCAGCACAATCTATTTTCTTCTTATTGATGTGATAATGACTTACAAAGCCCGAGAACTTTCCGTAAGCAACATCTTGTTCGTATTTTGTGGAAGTGCTGCCAAATTGATTGGTTGGTGTTTCATAGGGAATTCCTGTTGCATGGTGAATTGCCTCCCACAGCGCTTCCGCTGCCTCTAACTGTGCTGGGTAGAATCCTGTGAAAGGATCTAACTTTTCGCCGTGAACCCATGCATCGTCAATAATGGGCCTTTCTCCAAAGTCGTGCTTCTTATACCAATTTTGGTATTTTGGATAATATGCGTTAGATATCTCTACTCCCACAGACGGACGATTGGTTCGAGTTGATCCGGCATGCCATGCGGCGTGTTGGAGATCAAGTGTCTGATAGACTGTACCATCGTTGTCAATTAAGAAATGAACCGATATGCCTCTCTTATCAAGTATATTTTGACAAGAATTAGAGTTCAAACATACATCCCAATGGTTTACAAAATAACGTATTTGACGCTTTGGACGGCCAGAGTAATCATAGTAGTGTCCGGGCTTGGCCTGTAAGCCACCCTTTTCCGACCAAAGAACAAACTTATCCCAATTAATCGGAAAGAAGTCGCCGTTGTAGACAATATAATTTGAAAAATGTTTACTGGATGGTTTGTAATCGTCTATCTCGGCTTGCCGGTCGGTCCACAGACGCCTAAACGTAGTGGGCCCACACAAACCGTCAGCAGCAATGGAGCGAGACCTTTGCCACTTTTTGATAGCTCTTACAAGCTTATCATCGAAGTATTTTTCCCCAAACCAAGAAGGCTCCCAGCCAAGTTTTTTGGCGGAGGCCTCATTGTAGAAATTTTTATCCATTGTTACCGCTCTAGTTAATCAGTAATTCCAATAACATAGTTGTCTAAAATTACATCATAATTAGTGCTACCAATGCTTATTTGCTCTACCATTGACCTGTCTACGATGATTTTATCGTTTTGATAAAGGTCGAAGCGGACATCTTCTGCAGCTTTTAACACAGTTACTTCTGCGTATTGCTGCTCTTCTGGTTGGTAATCTTCTGGTAATAGAATAATTGAATCTTTTTCTGCCACTGTGGGTGGCATTTCAATTAAAATATACCTATTGACTGGGTTAAACACTTGTTACCTCCTTTTCGATAATCTTTTCTTGTGTTTTGTATTCTCTTTTACTTAAGAATATATCTTCTCTTTTCTGACACCTTTTACACATCATGGAAACATGTACGTTATCACCGCCCATGCTTCGGCCAGAGCCGACAGGAACCCAATAGCATTCACTATTGACGGACCTGCAGGTCACTCTGAGCTTTCTGGGATCCATGAGGTGGTTGAAGTTCATTTAAATCTCGCAAGAATCTCCATCACAGAACTTGGTCCCGACACCAGCAACATCCGTTTCAAATCTTTGAACTGGGGTAATCTTGGCGGACATCTGTTTGTATTCCTTCTCTGTGATTGGTTCATAAGGTGCTTGTTCGTAGCCTGTGTCTTGGTATCTCAAGAATGATACTGCTTTAAGTCGAGTCTCGTACATCTCCAGGGCACTCTTTAGCTGAGAAGCTTCTTCTCCCTTAAAGGTGATTGTGACCGAAACCGCATTATCGGCCCAGTAGTTTTGATATTGAGCTGCGATTTCAAGCTGTTCCCACATGCTAACATCTTTCTTTCCTTTTGTAAAGTACTCTTCATGAATAGGGAACTCTACAACTGTGGTGTTTGGAGAGTATTTATCTTTCTCTGTTTTGTATCCAGCTTCCTTAAGTTGCGTGACAAGCGGTGATGAGGAAGAGAACCTGATTCGGCGAATGTAGTACTCGCTTTCTGGGAAGTGAATACCGGGTGTTGAGCCGTTTAGCAAAGAAACAGTGCCTGATGGCTTGATGGAGGTCATCTTAATGGATTTAGGGACACAGAGCCAGTTGGAGTATTCGGTGTCTAGCTCTTTTACGTAGCTATACGCATCATCACACCAGTTCATCATGGGGCGGCGTCCATGCTTATTGAAAGCCTGTACGATGCCAGATTGAGACAAGCCGATACGTCTGTTCTTAAGCATCTTGGCGTTTGTCTCCGGCCAATGCGTGTTTACAAGTGTCACAGTCTTGCCGTACAGATAGGCACATTTAAGTGTCTTAACATAGTCATCGTAATTCTCGTGCTTTGCTGGAAAAGTTTCCACAAGGCAACACATCTCTGCGTTATGTAGGCTTTGTTCCACACAAGGGTTGAATCCCATAACTTCTGCATCGTCATAGTTGACCCCATCTTTCATGCGGCCAAACGCACGGGCATTTTCAAGCCAAATATACCCAGGTTCGCCGTTAGTCTGTGACTGATTTGCGTGCCATTCGTAGTCCATGCCAACTTCAGCATTGAAAGAGTTGTTGGAACCCCATCGGTGATGATAAAGCTTCTCTTGGTCGTTCTTCATCTCCAGATAACGAATATCATCGTGTTCTCCGATTGCCAGAGCGGCTGAACGACGTACGTTACCAGCAACCACACAGCGACCGATAAGGTTTTCTGTGTCTACAATATCGACAGAGGTGATTGATTCTCCAACTTTGGGAGTAAATAGGTCTCTTAGATTCTCATGAAGCTCGATAAGTGGAGCAGCACCAGAAGATGTGCCTCCAAAGCCATGGATCAGGGCTCCTTCAGCGCGGATGGCAGAATAGTCAAATCTTGGTACTTTGCCACCCAGGAAGAAGCCATCGAGCAAGGTTTGCACTGAATCGACCCAACCTTCGCGAGAATCATCAATCACAAGAACATCATTAGTGTACGCAGGCTCTGCGATAGTAATCGTTCCAGCGCCTTTCGTGTCAAAGCCCACACCTACGCCAACCATCAACGCATCCATAATCCAAGAAAAGATATAGCCGCCCTTACGATCGATGTCTTGAGTCGAACGGAAGGCACAGTTGAATAATGCAGCACCGGTGCGCTCCTCAACGAACTTTGTACCCATCATCCATAAGCCGCGGCCTGGTGGGGTCCACTTAAGATTGAATAGACGCTCGTATGCATCTTTTGCAGTCTTTTGTGCTTTGTTGTCGTTCCATTCCAGCCCAAGCCGAACTACATGTTCTTTTTGAATATGAAACATTCCCTCAACTACTCGGCGGCATGTCTGCCACCACTCTTCAGTGCCGGTTGCACCGGGTTCGAACTCGCTAAGACGGCGTGCATACGTCCTCTTAAAAGTGACATAGCCTAGTGGGCCCCAGGGGACTTCTGCCGACTTGAACGGCTCTATAAATGAGTCGGATAGTCTAAATTTTCTAATGGTGTTTAATGTTCTCATGTTGTTGGTTTCCTTTTTGTTTTTCTAAATTTACTGTACTTGTTTTGAAGCAAATCTTTCTGCTCCTTTGGTGTTAACGATACTGGGTTAGTGGCTATATTCGTTATTGGCTTCTTGGGATCCGATGGAATTATAGTGTTCGATTTAGGCAAGACCTTAATCTTAACACAGGAAGTATCCATAAAGATATTATATATCATTCCATCTGGTCCGTTTCTATTTTTTGCAATAAAAATCTTACCAGTGTTGTTTTGCTTATCTTCGACTGTTCGAGAAACAGACAAGATAAAGTCTGCCACGAAGCATTTGTTGAACGCTTCAGAGATTTGTTCCATTGTGATAACTTCTGCATTCAAACCCGATCGGTTTGTTTGAGAAGCAGTCCAGATGGGGCATTCGAACTCTGTTGACAGCGCACGGAGTTCTTCATAGATGGATTCTAGTTCTGCCCTCTTTTCTTTTCTGATGACAACCGGCTTGAGGAGGTCGCCGTAATCCACAATAATCATGCCCGGAATAGTACCCCGTTTTCGAAGCTTTGTCAGGTGGGCGCGGATTGTATTGGTGGAAGCTGACTTGGTGGGATACTCCTTAACAATCAGTTTTCCCTCTACATCTTTTACTGTGTCGTAGATTTCATCCTTAAACGACATCAAATCAGACAGCGGGTAACCAGTGATACAGCTATCATAACGAGATGCGACAACCGTGTCTTGAAGTTCTAGAGTGTAATGAACTACAGTTTTGCCCTCAAGGATGGCTTGTGCGCCCAAGTGGACTAACACCATTGATTTACCAGCGCCTGTGGGGGCTACAACGACACCAAGCTCTTGTTTTCCTAGTCCTCCACCAACAATCTTGTCAATGTCGGCCCAGCCAGTTGTGACTGGCTTTCGGTACCTGGGCTTGTAGCGTTCTTCAAAGTCAGCAAAATAATCATGCCCGAAGTTATTCTCTGAACCCAAGATCAAAGATTCGTTAATAATCTTTGAGATTTCGTCGAAAGAACTTGTTTGTAGAAGCCCTACGGATGTCATCATAGCTTCTTTTAAGTTCTGCTTTCTACAGAAGTCAAGAGAAGTTTCTTTGACATACCCCTTGTCTTCTTCGATGTCTTTTGAGACGATCCTGGTGAAGTATTCCTTCACCTGATGTTGGATTATCTCATCCTCGCCCTCAAGATCTGTATTGAGGATACTGGCGACAGCATTCGCTGACGGGTGTGTTCCGTACTTATGACGATAGTTTACAATCTTCCGAGAAAATACACGAAGGTATTCCAGATCTAGAAAGTTCAGATCCAGTACCTCAGTGATTTGATCGGCGAAAGGCCTATCTTCGTAAATCAGTTGAACCAAGTTTTCTTGGAACGATTTACCATAATCGGCAAAATTAGCCTTGTTACTCAAAGGAACTCCCGTGGATTAATAATTATAACTCATTCTACTCTAAAGTCAAATCAAAAGCAATCAATTTTGATTCTATTTAGATTTGTTTTAAGGTCTTCCCAGTTGAGTTCTCCAAAACCATCTTCACGCATTTTGCGATAGATTTCTAACTGGTTGAAATTACAATCAAAGTTTTCTATTGCATTGTCAACAAAGGTCTTAGACTGAATCGAGAGTATCGGAGAATATAATTGCATCATTTTGTAATTATGTTCGATCACCTTTCGACCGTCGATGATATTTGTGAAGAACTTCAACTTACTGTCAGCGCCTTCGCAAAACTGAATAACATCTTCTACTGTATAATCCTTCTCAGACGCAAGGAACGACAGTCTTTTCTTAACCGAGGTAACGCCAGCGCCCTTGATGCCTGGGAGGTTATCAGATGCGTCCCCAATGATAGAGCGTGCAAGGGCCATGTTATTGGGATGAACGCCAAATGTTTCGACAACGCGCTTGGTATTCATCACCTCGTCTACCGTTGGGCGGTACAGTACAGTATCTTCATCACACAACTGCAAGAAGTCCTTATCATTGGAAATGATTACCTTCTGCCAGCCATCATAGTGACTCATCTGGGTCACATACGAGATAACATCATCGGCCTCGACTTCCGGTATCATGACTTGGACGATAGGCATGTGATTAACATAATCAATGGTTCGAGTTTGTTGCCAGATCTTATTTTTTAAGATTTCGTCCTCAGTGAGGTTCTGAACGGCTCTATTCAAGCGCAAGGGCTTACGGCCAGCTTTATAGTTCTTATCCATGCTACGGCGCTTACGAGAGCCGTTAGGGCCATCCCATACAACAACCACAGAATCAGGCTTTGTCATCCTGATGAGTTTCTGTAGAATCTTGAACGAACCCTTGATACCACCAATGGGGTCACCGTTAGTTGATAAAGAAGGGTCTACAATGTAAGCCCTTAAAAACATGTTAAGTGCATCGATAACGATGACTCGCTTTTTATCTGTTAGTGTCATTATATTCTCTCCATAGTTTATCTCTTCTTGAAATCGCAGTTGCAATCATATTGTGTAGTCTCGCCCAATCAGGGTTCTTAGACAGTATACGTTCTGCTATTTCTCCTGGTTGTGGAAACTCTTCTGGCGTATACTCAAGCGATACCTTATCGCATGCGCCACACATCTCATGATGTGTCTTACTCATAAAAAAGCCCTCCGTCAGTTAATAGCATAACCGATCGGAGGGCCAGAGTCAAGTATTTTCTTTACTCTTTTACGGGAACTGTGATATCTTCTTGATCTTCATAGAACTCTTTTGCGCTCCCTTGCCGCTTGTCGAACTTCTGAATGATTTCCTTATCCATGAGATCCAAGACTCTCTTCTTGAAATCCTCATCGGAAGTAATCAACTCCGTCCATTTTGAAGGTTGGAACTTCTTGGAGTATCCATCGGGCGTAGCAAACGTATACCATGCGCCGGCAGATGTAAGGAATTCCGAACCTTTGATTGCATCAAACCAGGATTCCTCATCTCGGATACCAACGTCGTCAGTGCCCCACATAATGCGGAAAGCACACGAACGACCAGCGGTGCCGAAACGAGATTTCTCTAGTTTCACCTTAACTTCGGAGCCAATACGAAATCCCTTTTCATCTTCGATAAAGGCAGACTTAGCTTTGCGGCCAGTCAACCAAATACGAAGAGAATAAGCATAATGCATTGCCTTACCACCAGGGGTGATATAAGGTGTCGTCATTGCAATTTGTCGAGCCATAGGGCCCTGTGGAATATTGGTCTTCAACTGATTGAGAACAATAAACGTTGCTTGTTTATCCGCGATTGGAATAACAAGCTTTGACATTCCCTTAGCGAGAATGCGGGCTTTGACAGCCATTGATGATTGGGGGTTGAAATCACCCTCAACATCAGAGATTGATGGCGTAAACGCCAACGAATCCCAAATTAATACCAACTCTTCGTCTGTTGCACCGAGCAGTTCCTCGATAGTCTCAAGAACAAACTCAACGGATGATGCCTGAACGTACATTAGTCGTTCTAGATCACACCCTGCGCGCTCCAGAAATGTTGGGTCGATGGCAGACTCCGAATCGAAGTAAACGACCATCTTGCCGGCCTTCTGAGCGTTTGCCGCAATCTGGGTTGCCATATATGACTTACCAGTGGACTGAAGGCCAGCAATCTCTGTGATTTTGCCAACTGGAATGCCGGCAACTTGACCCTTACAAATAATTGAATCAAGCCAGCGCGATCCTGTAGGAATCCATTCCTTAACAGAAGTTGGGTTATCGCCAGACAAATTGTGCGCCACTGTTTGGCCGGCTTTTTTGTTAACAATTTTCATCAGATCTTGCATGTTAACGCGACCTGCTTTAGATTTGGCTTTTGCCATCTGTTCTCCTGTGAATATAAGCGGCAGACTTTTTACCGGTCTGCCAGCGGCTGTTTTTGTTACTCTGCGGTATCTGCAGAGTCAGCGGTGTCAACCGCCGTGTCTTCATCCTTATCTCCGCAAGCCACCAATAGGGTCACGGCAAGGACTGGTAGAACGAGTCTCATCTTCTCTCCTTAAAATAGCGGCAGACTATGACCGGTCTGCCAGCGGTTTCCACATACTAGACTATTTACTTACTACTCATAAGTTCATCAAACGCCTTATCGACATCGCTAGTGCTACTACTCTTTCCATACGCTGTAGTTTCACTGGAGTGGGATTCTGCAGATGATGGGTTTATAAGTTGTTCATCGAGAATCGCGTCGATTTGTTCGGGGGTCTTGCGCTCGAAAAGAGAGGCAAAATCTGGCATGCGATCAAGTAGGGCAGGGATCGCTTCCGGGTCTTCAAGCAAAGAAGATGTATTTCGCCTCATCTTCATGCTAGTCTGTGGATAAGCACCAGGGGCTGTGGGCTTAGTGTAGGTGAGGGTAATATCAGTACCCTCTTTCGCGTCGGTGACATCACCGTATTCAGGGTCGAGAATATAGCCAAGAAGCAACTCGTAAGCCTTCTTGCCGTAGCCATATACCTTCACACCCTCCTCTTCTCGGCCGCGGACAACTACTGGCGAGAAGTAGCGTGCTCGGACGAACAATGACTTTGCAAGATTCTTAGAATCAAGGTCATTGGTATCTGTGCCTTCCTTCCAAACTGCGGAAGCAAATTCACAGATAGGGCAGCGTTCACCGAAGTTACGCTTCGGACATACGATACCGCCCTTGTGTTGTCCCACATTGTAGTGGAAATACATTTCTTTAAGTGGATCGCCGTCACTTGTTGGTACGATCCGGATATCCTGGTCTCCTTCGTCTGGTTTGAAAAAGACAGAATCTGCGTTGTTTTTAGAACCCTCACCACGAAGTGTAGCGAGCTTTTTACGCATTAGGTCCATATTGATTGACATTAGTTTTCTCCTGTTGTTGTAAAGTATATCGAGCTTTCCTCGATATCTAATGTATCACTCTTGCTCTAGCTTGTCAAGAGTATTATTGTTTTTTTGTGTCGCATTTGTATGGGCCACGACAAACCCAAAATCTGATAGCTGTGTTTCATAAATCGAATAGGAGATTTTTCGAAAAGCATTCCGTGGTTTGCTTTTAAGAATATCAACTAGCTTTTTATGAAGACCAACTTCCCCCTCAAGTCTTTCTGAATTTATACACATATAATAACACAGTTCTCGTTCCATGTCAAGGTCATAAAGCCACATTTCATCTAATTTATTCATGCTAAGCATGCCGATCGATCGTATGCGGCTAATATCGCTAGGCTTTGACATGTTACCAATGTGTGGCTCTGTATGTTCGAAATAATTAAGGTAATGAACCGAAGAATAAATTGTTTCATTCAAGGTATCATAGTAGGTCTTCAAGTTGATTGAGGAGTGTATTTTCTCAATGCTCTCATTGGAAAAAATTGTAAAAGTTCGGAGCTTTCCGGAACGTGCGTATTCCTGCAAAACACCGAAGACTGCATTTTCAACCAGAAGGGGGACACCAGTTAACAGTTCGGTGTCAGGTTTGATGTAAAATACATCGATTTCCTTGTCTTGAACCTGTTCCAGTATTCCAAGACTGTAAATAGAGCTTAAAGACGCTCCGGTAATAAACACTTGGATACGATCATGCATGTCAGTGAAAAAACTGGTTAAATCTGGTATGTTTTGCTCGTATTCTTCTGGATTTTCAAACTTATTTAGTTTGTACTCACGCTTGGTGTTCTTCTCCACTTTATCGTTGAGGAGGTATACATCGTACTGAGGTACATCGGAAAACTTAGCGGCGATCGCCGAACCAGCGCTGCCAATGCCAACAATAGAAATCATATTTTCAACTCTTCCAGGTCAAGGTAGTTTTTACCAGCACTAAGGTTTACCATAAAGTTGTCAAGCTTGTTGTCCGAAAAAACGTCTTTAATGTCTTTTATCATGTCACGCTCATCATCCGAAAGATCGATAACGATCTCATCGTGAATAATATGGGAAATAAAGGTCTTTTTACCAGCCAACATCTTGTTAATCTCGATAGCACGCTCCAAAACCAAATCAGATGTAGTGCTCTGAACAATGTAACTCAATGCGCGGCGTTCGTCAACCTCTATTTCACGACCAAAGATGGTTTTGACCTTTCCATCGACATAATGCTTGTCAATGACACCTAGGCGATCATACAGATCCGACTTGATTACTTCTGATTCTGGGTTATACAGCCACCCGAAGAACAAGGCTTTCGCATCAGTGCGTGTGGGGTGCTTGTCATATCCAGATTGACTGAAGACGTTGGCGATGTTCCAAGCATGGATGTCGCCTTCTGGTTGTCGGTGACCCAAAAGGCTCAAAACGGTCCTAACTTCGGCACCATTATAATCTAAGGAAACAAACCAGTCATTGTGAGGCTTCACAATGCGCCTAAAATCCTTTTTCATCGTCAGCATTGGGAAAGACCCAGGATAAGTGGTTAAACGCCCTGTAACCGTCCCAAAGAGGTTGTAATCAATATGTTTGGAGCCGTTAGCAATCTTTTGGAGCCCTAAACGGTTATTTGTGGACGTAAACATGGGTTTACAGTCAGAAATATCGATATTGAGAGATCTTTCTCGGATGCCGTAGATAAGCTTGTAAGCCTCGTTCAAAAAATCATAGTTTTGAGGCTTCTTCTGAGTTGCGAAAACATACTCAGTGATTTTGTTTTTTATCTCGCAAAAGGCAGACAAAGAATCTTCAGGTATGAGATCGAAGATACAGTGTTGTGACATGTCTATTTTGGCAATCTGGAAAGATTTGAAAAAAGCTTCCATTTTCTTGGTGCTTGCTTTCAGTTCTTTTTCATACTCAGGGGGACATGCATCTTTGAGTGGTTTTCCTTGTGTAAAGAGCCATCCATATTCGATGTCTTTGTCGGTTATCGAGCCAGAATATTTCCAAGTTCTCTTGAGATTCCCTGGAAAGTCATCAAAATAAAGTTGCCCGTCTTTATATACACCAACGCACTCAGTCTTATCATCAAGTGTTTGAAAGTACATCCTCTTCCTCTTGTTTTCTCACTATATCACGCTTAACCAAATCTGTCAAGGAACCAGATTCATTATATGTGCTTGCGATTATCGTTTCAAATTCCCGAACGGTTGGCATTAGACCTTTAAGTCGGTATAATTGCTTCATTCTTGTCATTATATTGTTTTCTTGCTGTTCTGTCAAGACTGTTTCGTCTTCTGCCATGCGAATTGCCATATATAATTTTAAAACATCCGTCTCACTCATCAAACTTTCCACATCGCTGAAGGAGTATCTAATAGGGTTCACTATCTTTGGTATAGTCGAACCGTCTTGGCAGCGCTCTATTATATTGTATTGTCTTCTTGAGGATGTGTATATTTCTAAAAGAATTGTTGTCATTATTGGCATAAAAGTTCTTTGAGCTTCGGAGTAGCCAATATTTAAAATTGCGTTTGTTGTGTTGTAACCATAGGCGGAAGCATACTGAAGCATGGCTGTTGAGCCTATATCAGCTACTAATCGCCATGGATTGTTTATATCTACTGAGAATCCATAGGATTTGCATGCATTTAAGTAAAATTCCCAATTTGGGCTGTTTTTGAATTCTGCGATCTTCTTTTCATCGTTTGCGCTGTCGGCTGCGGCTATTTCTATCACCAAACCACTAACAGTCATCGGGCAATACCTACTCTTTATAAACCCCGAATAGGTAAACGGCACATTCTTAGACATTTTAATGATGATTGGGGTGACTGCGGTGAGGAACTCGTTAAAGTTGGAAAATCTGATATTGTTTTTCAGTATGCTTTTTACAACCGAGTCTTTGATTGTCTTTATATGTGTGTTATACAGTGTTTTTGGGCTCTCATAGGCTTTTTGTACTTCAAGCTTTGACAGGTGTCGGTCAGTGGTGGATATCTGGGCGATTGCTGCTTTTTTATCAAACTGGCTGGATAATTCAACAAATGCGTCTACTACAAACGACACTGCCTGAAGGCTGTGATTGCTCTGGTTAGTGATACTCAAAGATGAAAGTGGCAGTTGAGTGCTTAACTCCATCGGTACGTAATTTGCCTTAACTCGGCCATAGAGGTATTTTTCAGCGAATTCAAAAGAAATAAGATTTTCATAATTTGGATTTATCATCTTAAAATCATAAATTAGAGATTTGTCAAACAAATTCTTGGCGGTCTCGCCATTTGATTTTTTGTAAAATATAGACATTACTTAGGCCCCGTTGCAACCGTATCTTTCGGCGCAGAACGATCATTACTGGAAGATTGCAGCTTCTTTTTTAATTTGCATTTTTGAGTTGCGGTCAAATCTGGATCATTCTCAATTTTACTTTTTTCTTTACTGTTGTTGTTGATCCGGCGCTCTTTTTCCAATTGGGCTACCCATTTTGCAATTATCTTGGTCTCCCTTACGCCAGCAGCAGAGATAGAATGTTCTGACTTGATAATCATGTAATAACCACCAACACCATACTGGCTTATTTCGAACTTGTCAAACTTTTTTGATCCAGTGAATTCTTTGCTATTTGGGGCAAAACCGCGGGGATCAATAAATATGTAAGTCCCAGGAAAAGTATTGGGAGCTAAAAATGTATCTACTGTGGCATCATAGACCTCTCTAAGTTGCTGGAAACCATCGTATCCTTCCTGTTCGAACCTGACGGTTCTAAGGTTAGGAGATGTCGTTTTTTGCAATTGAATGTTTTTAACAATACCTCTGTCTTTTCCCAAGATGTAGTGATTAATTCCATTACTGCGATCTTTTAATAAATTGCCAGTCATTAAATCTTGTGGCTGAGAGCGTCCAGCATAGAAAATCATGTAATTCATTTCTTGGCTCGGGCTCATTGTGGGGGCATTGTTTCCCCTTGAGCCCATAACGTTTAAAATCGGGAAATGTCGTGAGTCTACTTTGTCAATGTTTAGTCTTTGTCCCGTATTGGATAATTGAATCTTTTCGGTAATTTCATCTGTAATATTCTTATTCCCTGTCGCTGGGTTAGCATAGGATGTTACCGCAGAGCTAAAGAATTGTATTCTTTGTCTTTCAGCGCCACCGAAGCATTCGTCATTGTTTAGGAAATTTCTAAGATAATTTTTAATAAACTCGTTAATAAAAGATGACAAAGAATAGGTAAAAAAGTTCTTTGAGAGTAACTTAGATGTCATCCACTCTATAAAGAATTTTACAGAGATTGGAATGTCTCCGATGCTAGCAACCATGGTATTACCTGGGTTATTTTGATCGTGTAGTTCCATGGGCCCAAGCACCACTCTCATTTTTTTAAAGTTTTCGTATGAGCGGTAAATGCGTCTGTTTTCAGAACGAGCAATATCTTTATCGATAACCTTTCGGCTCAATAGACGACCAACCTCTTCACTATATGCATCTCTTAGCGAAGCATCCATATTTTCCATAATCGAGTCAAGAAGATCGGAAAAGAAGAAAAATGAAATTTGTCGGAATTGTTCGCCGCCGGCTTCCCTTAGCCCAAAGACATCAGATGTACTTTTTCCGTCTGCTGAGGCATCTATGGCTTCATCGACTTCTCTCTTTACTTCAATATTACCGGCAGCGTCTAAGGAGCCAATTTGTAGATTCCTAGTGAGGTCATAACCAGAACCTTGAAGGTTGAATGACAAAAGATCTGTATAAGAGAGTTCAAGGTACCTAATCAGGTTTTTAGTGAAAAGAGGTTTTAATACAGATTGCATGGCTTGAATATGTTTTGCTTTTTCATATTCTTTGTCTTCTTTTAGCTTTTTTACTTCTTCAAATTCACAATTTCTTTCAAGTTTTTTGAGTTCTAACTTTCTTGAATAAATCGAAGGGAAATCCGGCTCTGATTTAATGAACTCTGGTATTGAGAAGATGTTAAACAGTGCATCGTCAAAGAAATCTTCAATATAAGCCAAATAGTTGATTGTAAAGGTTACTCGGCCAGACTCGTCGAAGCCGAATTCATGAATGGTCGGTGTTAGGTTGAGAGTAGTATAGGAGTCGTATATTGCTTTTAGGACAGCATCCTTGTTACCCCTTTCTCTGCCGAGAGCTAAATTGGGTGGCACTTGATAACCAACCACGGCTTTAAGCCTGAATTTTAATTTATTGATGTTATCTAATACTACACTTCTCATATTCGGGTTAGAATTGATATTTTGCTCCATCAATTCAGAACCTGTTTTGAGTGCCAAGTCGGCATAGCTGTATTTCTTACCGGTGGAACCACGGGGGCTCAACAATTCGTCAAATGACGTGGCGTGAATTACCAGAGTGGCTTTGATGCTCTTCTTCAAGGAAAATGGGTCAGAACCTTCGTAAGAATAATTAAAACTGCTTAAACCAACACCTATGCCACGAGAGCTTTTGTTCTTGAATGCATCCGTTACTTTGGCTCTTGAGTCGGTGATTGGAAATTTTATTTCTATTTCCTCTTCATTGTCTGTGGTTTGATCTACTTTGTATAACCTTACCATAGGCTGTAACTGAGAAAGAATTTCCGATGATAAATCGAACATCGTTGCAAACTCTTTTGCCTGTGTTAACTTGTTGATGCATGCAAATGCTTGCCCTTCAACCAAAATTGATGAGTTGGCGTTTACGTTGGTGGGGGAACTGACATATGGTAATCTTTTATTCTCGGGGCCGTTGTAATGATCTCTTCTATATTTTACTATGTCGTGTACTTTTGCTTGCAGAAAGCATTGCTCTTGAAATACGGTGCCAAGGGCATTTTCGGTTGGAACTACGGCGCCTAAGCCTTCTTTTGAGGCGGCTTCAAGTTCTTTGATTCTCGCTTTCGCGGCTTTTTCAGCTTCGGGGCCGCCTCCGATGAATTCAGGGAAGTCTTCAGCGCGGGCCAATGCCGCGCGGGCGAACTGAAGGTCTTTATCTATTTCAGCTTGATATTGCCTATTCAGATCCGCAAGAGTTATCGAGAGATTATGGAGATTTTGGCCGGCGCCTATGATCTTTTTTAATTTATCGGCGACCTTGCGAGTGCCTTCGTCTGCCGCGGGGCCTTTGTTAAGTGAAGCGGCCTGAGAGAGATAACCTCCTTTGCTTTTAGGAAAATCACCAATTCGACCTAAGAAATCACTGGACGTGAATAGTTTGTGTGTGTCTTTCAC